>JAEEGL015073025.1_pt1 | contig 12700 bp, 10 predicted proteins | sample 9134231 | NCBI WGS metagenome assembly JAEEGL01 (sample SAMN16246548, study PRJNA631951) | gut metagenome | biome: gut microbiome; feature: rumen; material: fiber-attached | host: Bos | place: Iran: Karaj | collected 2018-10 | reverse complement strand
GCCAGCACTGCTGCCACGCCATAGCGGAACCATTCGCGTCGCAAGTGACGTACATGTTCGATGGCTGCTATCACTTCATTCATGCTCTGATAGCGTTGCTTTATCGGACTCAGACAGCGGTTAATGACTTTCTGATAGCACCGGCCTAACTGCAAGTCGCGCATGACCAACCCTAACGAATAGATGTCGTTGCGCACGTCAGGGACTGACTGTTGGGCCTGTTCGGGCGACATGTAGTTCAGTGTGCCTGCCGGCTGTTTCAGAACGGCATGCTGGTCAGTATCGGCCATGCCGAAATCAATGAGTTTCACACGGTTGCCATTGCGTGTAATCATGATGTTCTCGGGTTTCAGGTCGCGGTGGACAATGCCCAGCGAGTGGACATAGGCCAGCGCATCGCACAGCTCGTCGGCAATGCGCCGACGCTGCTCCAGCGTCAAGCTGTCACCGCGTTCAAGCAGGGTTGCCAACGTATCGCCGTCAATATACTCCATCACAATGGAGGGGCCTACTCCTTCCACATCCTCCATGCCCAAAGTCTGCAGCACATGTGGATGCTGCAGCTGGATCAGCACGTCGAATTCCTTGCGCAGCACCTGTGCATAAACGCTCTGACCTGACGCATCTTCAGTGAGCGTCTTAAGGACGTACCATCGTCCGTATCGCTTGGCCCGCAGCAACAGGGTATAGCCTTGCGAGTGCAACTCTTGCAAGCTGGTGAACTTCTTTTCTATTCCCTCGAACTTGTCGGTAAGGAAACACGAAGTCTCGTTATTTGCATTGAATAATTCTGCCATAATAGAAACCTGTCAGCTTTCCAAATGCAAAAGTAAGCATTATTTTGCGATTTTCATACCTTTTTATATAAAAAAAGACTGGCAATGGCGTGTATGAATCAAAAAGAACTTAAAGAAACCTGTTCTTTTTCTTCTTTTTTTTTACTTTTGCAATATGAAACGGATTCTACTTTTCATACTTATGATGTCGTGCCTGCTTAAGGTCTATCCGCAACAAGTTACCGTTGAAAGAGGTGACGTGATTGACGGCTACCTGCTGGTTAACGGTAAATCAGTCCCCTCACGCTTTAAAGTCTGGCGTACGGGAAAGGTCCATGGGCATGTACGTTTGGGAGCCGACGAGTATGGACAGCCGTGCATTGACACGGCCACCGTCGGCCGCATAGTCATCCCCGACAGCATCGTAGGACCTGACGGAAAGTTCTATCTGGTAAAGGCCGTTGCCCGACAGGCGTTTGCCCACTGCCGTCACGTCACGGAAGTCATCGTGCCTGAAGAACTTTATGACTTTGGCGATCAGTCGTTCTTGGACTGCGCCTCACTGAAGGAGATTACGGTGCCAGCCCACACCAAGCACATCTATCCGTGTGCCTTCCGCAACTGTCCCCGTCTGCGCATAATCCACATCAAATGCACAACGCTGCCTCAAACCTACAGCGACGTTTTTGATCGCAACACCATTGAGCACGGCACGCTATTCATCCCTGCCGGCACCACATCCCTCTATGCCGAAAGTCAGGTATGGGGAATGTTCGCCCACCGTTTCGAGATGATTGAATAGGCAAAATGAACCAATAAGAACCATTTTTTATTAAAGTAGTATCAGCGTTTTTCCCTATCTTTGCAATTGTATTTAAAAACTTCACTAAAAACAATTGCATCAATGAAAAAACTATTTACTTCATGCTTGCTCTTTGCGGTAGCAATGGTCATGCAAGCAATCGAACCCACCAGATGGGACTTCACCTCGTGGAGTACTACGACGGTTGAGAACCTGAAGGCTGAAGCAGCCTTAGGTGCCACCGAAGGAGCGTGGTCGGACATGGAAAAAGCCGACGGCAGTGCAAAAACCAACGAGATTGCTAAGGACAACTGCTTCTGGCAGGTGACGGCAGGCAATAGCCCACTCACGGCCAACGGTGCCGCCATTCCCGAATTGGAAGGGCTTACCTTTACAAACACCAAGGACCGCGCCTTAGCCATTGCCGTGAACTATGGCGACTGCACCAGTGCCAATGGCGATGGTTTCGGTCCCTATCACGGTTCGTCGTATCTGTGGCTGGGCAGCAAGAACATCAATTACTTCATCATCCATCATGTAGTGCCCGGCACCGTCATCAAGATGGGCGTGGAGTCTCACAAGCTTACCGCTGCCCGTGGCGTGGCACTTTTCGTAGGTGCAAATGAGACGGGTACCCAGCTAAAGGATGCCGAGGGCAACGACGTAGCCTATCCGACCACCTATACGGAACAGGAATGGCTGTTACCCGCTGAAGGACTGGCTGAAACGGCCAACGACGACGGTACCTACGACATCACAGTTCGCAACAGCGACGGCTGCCACCTATATTATATAGAGGCCACCTGTAAAAACTACGCCGAGGAAGTGCCTGTAATCTTCACAGCACAGACAGAGGAGGGCATCAACATGCAGTTCCGTGTCGTTGACGAAGAAACTAAGACCTGTGAGGTCTATGCCGCCCCATACGAGTCGGGGGTTAACTTCGTTCCTGCCGTAAAGAAAAGCACGAAAGGCAAAGTGACGGTACCTGCGGAGATTAATGGATACAAAGTCATCGGTCTGAGCAGCTGGTGCTTCTACTCCTGTGCCTCCATCAGTGAGATGGTATTGCCTGAGACCGTCGGCTACATCGGCGAATCTGCATTCCGCATGGCTACAGGCCTGCAGTACATCAACATTCCCGAAGGCATCGGGGCTATTGGCGAGCGTACCTTCTCAGGATGCACCCAGCTACGCACCATCAAGTTGCCAGAGGGCCTGACCACCCTTGGTCCGGCGGCTTTTGCCAACACCTATCTGTTAGAGACGGTCATCCTGCCCTCTACGCTGACCAGCATCAGTAAGTCGGCCTTCCAGCACACGCGTCTGCTACAGTCTGTGACCGTCAAGATGGAAACACCCATTGAACTGCCAGAAAAGAATTTCGACCGTGGTGTCAATCCCGTGCTCTACGTCCCCATGATCAGCAAGGCCGCCTACGAGGCTTCTTCTACTTGGAGCCAGCTCTTTACTGGCGGCATCGTGGGCTACTATCGCACTGGCGACGTCTTCAAGGCTACCACCCCACAAGGCATTAAAATGCAGTTCCGCGTACTTGACGAAGACGAGAAGACCTGTGAGGTATATACCGAACCATACGAGGAAGGTAAGTCGTTCAGTCCTGCTATCAACAAGGATTTCCAAGGCGAGCTCGTCATCCCCGAGGAGATTGAAGGATTCCGTGTGACGGCAATCGGCAGCTGGTCGTTCCGCTCCTGCAAAGGCATCACCACCGCCACCTTGCCAGCAACCATCACCAGGATTGAAGGGTCGGTATTCCGCTCCTGCGATAATCTGGCTTCAGTCAATATTCCCGAGGGTGTTACCTTCATCGGCGAGAGTGCGTTCATGGGTTGTCCCATCAATATCATCTCACTGCCCTCTACGCTGAAGGAAATGGAGATGTACGCTTTCCGCAACAAGAACGAAGAGTCTGCCACGTCCTACGTCATCGCCTACATGCCGGAACCCTGCAAGGCACACCGTCTGGCACTGGGAGGCAACATCAGCTCTTCCACGCTCTACGTCCCCGTAGGCACCAAGGAGGCTTACGCCGCTGCCGAGTGTTTCCAGAAATTCAAGAAGATTCTGGAGATTGGCGAAACCGACGAAGAGACAGCCACGACAGACGTTGTCTATGCGCCCGCCATCAGCATCAAGCCTGGCGAACAGGCTAAGTTCACGCTCAAACTGAATACTAACGAAAGCTATGGCGGCTACCAGATGCGTCTGGTGCTGCCGGAAGGAGTGAAGATTGCTACCGACGAAGAGGGAGACTGCTTGCTGGAAAAAGCGATAGACAATTCCAGCCTGATGCTGCAGGCCGCCGAACAAGGTGACGGCAGCTACATCATCATTGCCTTCGACATGAACGGAAAGGCAGCCGTCAATACAGGCGATGCCGACCTGCTCAGCATGACGCTTGTGGCTAATGAGTCGCTTGCTGCCGGTGAATACAATGCTCGCATTGAAGACATCGTGCTGGCTACTGGAAGTGGAAGTGCCAACCCTGCTGACGCGACATCAATCATCAAAGTGGAGGCTGTGGAACAGCCTGAACAGGCTATCGTCAGTGCTGAGAATGTAGAGACAGAGGCTGCCAAAGAGGTCACCCTGCCCATTTTCCTGAACAACCAGAGCGACATCACTGCCTTCTACTTCGACCTTACCTTGCCAAAGGGTATCACTGTTGCCGAGAGCGAAGGTCAGCTGAAGGCTGAACTGGTTAACGATTACGCCGGAGAGACCATGCTCCTGCTGAGTACTCCCCTTAGTGGCAACACCTATCGCTTTATTGCTACACCGCTTACCCAAAATGGAACCTTCAAGGCCAATGCAGGCCACGTGATGAACGTCACTATCAGTGTCGGTGAAATGCTGAGCAGCGGTGTCTATACGGCTAAGTTAGAGGTTGTGAAGCTTGTTGCCATCGAGACTGCCGGCAGCCCCGCATGGAGAGCAGCTGAAAACATCAGCAACCTCACTTCGTTTGCTACCATCACCGTGAAGGGCAACAAGGCCATCATGGGTGACGTGAATGCCGATATGGCTGTTGACGTTGAAGACGTAGTAGGCATCGTCAACAAGATTCTTGGCGAGCCCGCTGCCAACTTCAATTCCGCTGCTGCTGACATAAACGGTGACGGCAAGATAGACGTAGATGACGTGGTGGCAGTGGTCAATATCATCCTGGATGCATCTGCCAATGCACGTAAGCAGGATTAAACAACATCCGAACAGGTATTACAGAATCGGGGGCGCCGTTTGCGGCGCCCCCGATTCTGTAATATGGATGATAGGGAATTACTCTAAGATGATGACCTTGGCAGAGGCGTTGTCTTTCTTAGACATGGTTCTGCCGACAGGGGCTCCGATGTAGGTAGGGTCGCATACGGTGAAGCGTTTACCACCTGTCTGTATGTAGTCACCGGTGACTGGCTGTGTGAAACTGACAGCGGCGGCAATATGGCCGGGATAGTAGATCAGGATGCACTTCAGCCCCAACAAGTCGCGTACCAGACGGGTGAAGAGCACGGAGCGGTCTTCACAGTCGCAGTAGGGATAGTAAAGCGTCTCGTCGGCAAAGAGGCAACGGTCGCCACCCCATACCTTGTCATCGTACTCATAGACAAAGGCGGTCTGCACCCAGTTCAGCAATTTCTCCACGGCCATCAACTCAGAGACGCCCGTGATGGCACGTTTCAGCTGGGGATACAGCTCGTCACGTACTTCCTGACATATCGGTGTGTTGGCATACATGGCCCAGCGGGTCATGAAGTTACCGCCAACTTCACTGGTGGGATAGGAGTCGAAGAACTTCAGCAGGTTCTTGTTCTCAGAGACACGTATTGATACGTCGGAATAGCGCTTCGACGTCAGCGTGCGCTGCTGAGAGGCCAGGAAAGGAACCTGCGGCAGTTGCGGTACCCACAGCGAAAGCGACTGCTCCTTGGGATACTTGGCAGCACAGATGCGGATGGACGTAGCATCCTTGTTGAACGTATAGAACTTTTCGCCGTCCAAAGTGAAATAGCCGCGGTTGTAGATGCTGTGCTGGCTGGCATAGAGCATCTCTAGGCGGTTGCCATCTTGTCCGAGACGAATCTTATAGCCCGATTGGCTATAGACAAAAGCCATGAGCAGGGTAGCCTCGTTGGTGCCCTTGCCACAATAGGCGGCCGCCATCTCCTGCAACATCATCAGATATGCCCAGTCGCACAGCTTCTGCTGCTTGCGCAGATTGAGACAGTCGAACACCAGGTTGTTGTAGCGCTGGTCACAAAGCGTTTCCCAAGCATCAGCAACGCCATTCTCGTTGACCTTGGCCAGTCGCAGAGCGGCACCGGCAGGCTTGCGGACCTTCAACGGCGCACCCAGATAGCTGAACGATACGTACTGAGGAGCAGCCTCGGGGGTCTCCTTGACGGGAGCCACTGGAGCAGGTGTCGGCTTGGGCTTGACGGGGGTTACCACCGTCTCGATGGTCAGCTGACGGTCTTCACGGTCTTTCTTGGCATCCTCTTCCGACATCTTGATAGGTGTCACCGGCTTGTCGTCGCGGTCGGGGGGAAGCAATGCCTTGAAGGCGTTGAAGTCCTGCCAGGCTTCACGGGTCATCTTAATATACTCTGCGTTGAGCTTCTGACGGTAGTCGTTGAAGTTGTTGGCACGTCCCTGGTTGAAAACAGAGTTGTTGCCGCCCATCTTCACGCGCGACGAATTGAAGCCTCCTCCCCCCTGTGCTACACAGACAGTAGCGCAGGACAGAGCGCAGAGTGTCACTGCAAGGATTCTGTGCTTCATAACCATTGGCTTATTCGTCAAGGTCTTCCCTATTCACATTGATGGTCTGATTCACCGTAGGCTGCTGGTTCTCGGCCCATGCCGTACCAATAGCCCTGGCAGCCTCGATACGCATCTTCTCCAGTTCCACCTGGCTGCGTGCCATCTCCTTGCCAAACTCCTTCAGGTCCTTGGCCCATTCCCACTCTTCGCCGATGCGCTGGCTGATTTCGCTGATGAGCGCCTGTGCATCATCGGTGCATGAAGAGGCGGGATTGACGGCTGCCAGATAGGCACCGGCCAGGTTACCACCCTCGCGGTTCTGGTTGGCAGTCCATACGCTTCTGGCCTTCTGTATCTTTGCTGAACAGTCGAGGTCAACCATCTGCTGGAAGATTTTCAGCGTAGCCTGCTCCACCTGGTCGTACTTGTTGATACAGGTAGGAATGGAGGTCAGCAGGTAGAGGGCTTCCTCATACTCCTGTTTGGCAGCCAGACCGTTTGATTTTCGGATAATGTTGGCAGTCTGTGTTTCGTAGTACTGGATAATCTTCTGTCGGGCCTGTTTCAGGAACGTCTGCATTTCTGGTTTGTTGGCATTGATGCCTCCAATGGCTGCCGTATAGGCACGGCTGCCGTTGGGGCCTGCTCCCGTCAGTGTGATGACGGTGCTTGCAAATGTCTCGCCGGTGACATTGTTCACCACATACAGCTCCATATCTGCCGACACGGTTACCAGAGGACGAACTCCGCTGGTCATGTTACGCAGTCCCTCGGTGACGTTGCACTTGATGCTGAAGGTGGTAAAGCCATATGCTCCCGCCATACCGTTCTTCGTTACTATCTGGCGAATCTTCATCTCCAGTTTCGGCTTGGAAGCCGGGGCGAGTTCGTTCACCTCGTCAGGCACGATGATGCTCATCGGGAACACACAGTCGCTCTGCGCCTTGGCACTGAGGCTCACCAGAGCCAGCAATGCCCATGAAAGAATCGTCTTCTTCATATTGCAAGTCCTCCTATACCTTAATATTATTTGATATATACATTAATCTTGCCAAGACCGATAATCTTGAATTCAGCTGTGATGCCCTTCTCTTCGAGGAAGTTCACTAACTTCTGGGCCACGTCCTTGGCACCCTGCTTGCGCTGGCGGCCACGGATGGTAGAGACGAGGGGGATATAGACACCCTCGTACTTCATGGTGGTTCCCGTGCTCTTCAGGCGCTCCGTTCCCTTACCTTCAACAGAGTTGTCGAAGATGAAGTCCTCGATATTCTCACGCAGGGTATATTGTCCCACCTTGGTGTTCATATTGTATGCCGAACTGTTGGTGGTATTGATGTCGAAGGCCACCATGCGACCGTTTTTCACCATGTTGCTATAGAAGCCCATTACTTTGTCCAGGAAAGCGTCCATCTTGCTATAGACGGCCTCACGCAACAGCACCACGGGGCTGGCAGAGGTAGAAGGGCTGCCGAGTCCCTCGATGGGGGCGAAAGCCTGGTTAGTATAAGCATCGATAGCCTCGATGGTATATTGAATCTGATACTGAGGACCATGTTTCAGCATGTCATACTGGACGCGGATGAGGATGTCGGCATTAGAGTTGCGGATGATACCGTCCTCAATGCTTTCCGACATGTCACCATCGTTGGCTGCCTTCATCGACTCATCATTCTTGGTGTTCTCGATGGCCTGCAGCAGATCTACTATCACAATCTCGCTGTTGCGGTCAGTGATGAGTTCAGCCACCTTGACCAATACACTGTGCAACGTGGGGTCTTCAGTGAGTGCCTTCTCATAGTCAGGAACTGACTGGTCGCCTTCCGTAAACATATATCCGTTGGTCTTGCAGAAGCCCTTGCTGGGAAGGATCATCACGTGAGGCGGTGACATCATCTTCTGAGCCTGCGAACCGACTGTCATGCCTAGCATGACGGTCAACAAAAGAAATATCCTTTTCATAGTCTTGTTTCCTTTCCGTATTTTTTAATTATAATATTTATCATTCAATGATTTTGTCTTTCTGCATCCGCTGCTTCAGGGCCGGACGGTCCACCTTCAGCACCACGCCATAGACCTGCTGTGAGTTGGCACCTTGGAAGTTATCAGCCTCAGAGCGTTTCTCTACCTCATCGACAAACTTTTTGAAGCCGCCGCCGTCAGAGAAGAACTTGTTGAAATACTGCTCGTGCTGGGTACGGGCATTGGGAGCGTCAACAACCGGATAGGTGTTGCAGTCGCCACTGCCGGCAATACCCTGGAAGAGCACTTCGCTGATGACTTTCTTCTTAGCCTCGCGGATAGCCTCCATACGGCTGGTACCCTTGGCCCATACCTTCAGCGTCAGTGAGCCGTCCATGGCCTTGCCCAGACATTCTGTGGGCTGCTCACGGTAGGCAGCGGTCTGTACCACCTTCTCCTTACTGCCACAGCTGGCCAGTACTGCCAGCACCATGACAATCAGTATGTTCGATATTACAGTTTTCATACCTTCTTACTTTCTTAACTTTTTACTTTTTTACCTTTTTACTTTTTCCCTTACCACAGGTTTGAGAAGCCTTTGATGATGCCTGACTCTTCGAGGAAATGCTGCAGCTCTTCCTTCTTGACAATCACCGTAGCCTCGTTGTCAAACATCTTGGTCTGCTTGTTCTTCATCGACGTCAGCGAAGAGTTGACTACAGAAGCAAAGCGCTTGTACTTACCTTCGTTGTTGAAAGCATCGAAGAACTCGGCCTGCTTCTGACGGGTGTCAGCATCCTTGATGAGCGGCTTCTGGGCGCTGAAACCATTGGCATCGTTCACACCGTCGAACATCACGGCTTCTACGGCATAACGCAGCACAAGGTCCTGTGCCGTGACATTCTTCATTTTCTTGATACTTACCTTTACCTTTACCAGGTAACTGCCGTCTTTCGCTGTGCCGGCACTCTGCACGTTATACTCCTGGGCGCTGACCATCAGCGAACAGATGGCGAATACTACAAATAATAATGATTTCTTCATGATTTTTCTACTTTAATTAATGGCTAAATATAATCTATAAATATAAATAGGTGTACGATTTGTATCAGAGCTCACGTAATTGCAGACCGGGCGTGTGCAGGTCAACGGACGCATGACCGTAGTCGAACTCGGTACCCTTCCACTGCGGGTCGAAATACTCGTCAAAGCGGATGTCCAGGTTCTCCCAGGGAGTACCAGCCTTGGCCTTGCCAACACGCTTGAAGCAGATCTGGCCCTTCTTGTCCTTATAGGCCTGAATGACCTCATACTCCTTCTTGTAGGTCACGTCTTCCTTGGTGCCGATATGGGAGTACATGGTGTCACCCTCGAAATAGAACGGGGCACGGGGACGGAAGATGGGGAACGTCTTGGCCAACTCGCGCATACCCTTCTGAACACAGCGGTGGCAGACGTCGAGGATGACTTCGTCTTCATTCTTCCAACTGCGCAGAATGGTCTTCGTACTACTCTCAGAATACTTTCCCACAAATTCCAAATTGAAATTGTCGGCATCTGCCTCGAACTTGGCCTTGCGGGCCACCTGTTCCTCGGCAGTGGAGGTTGAGTCACTCCAGTATTCGCCATACATGCGATTCGTCATACCGTCGTCCCAACAGAGCTTGTACAGGTAGGCATTCATCTTGACACGGAAACCACCGATGTCGGCTACCACGTCGGCAGCGGCAAAGCCCAGCTCACCAGTAGCCTTCCACTGGTCGGCAGACTCCTTGTTGCCGTTCTGGCGCTGTACCTCGCCAGCCACGCTGGCAGCGGCACTGGCCACAGCCATAATGCCGGCAAAGATGGAAGAGCCCTTCGACTGATCGATATAGCTCATGTCACAGACCAGCGCAAAAGAGCTCTGCAAGAGTTCAATACCCTCGTCGCGCAACAGGGCAGTACCACGCAGGTTAGCCTGAGAACGCTGATAGTCGGCATAATTGGCACCATAACCGCCACGCTGGTGAATCAGGTCCATGTCCATCATACCCGTATTGGCATCGCGGTCAAACCAGCGTGCCACCATTTTCTGGGCCACATGGTTGTCTTTTACGATTTTATCGATGTCGGACTGTGCCAGGTTCTTCTTGTCAACGCTGACGACACGCAGGTCGCTGATGTTATGCTCATTGTAACGGGCCGGCAGGGGGAAACTCTTAAACACACGCTCCATACTCTCGGCATATTTCTTGCCTCGGTGGGTGAGCATGATGAGGCACAGCGAACTGCGCCGGTAAGACTCCTTGTCAGCGGACTGGGCCATACAGGATGTACCAGCAGTGAGCACACACAACAGCAATGATAATAGTCTTTTTGTCATAGCAATAGTGTTGTTAGGGATTAAGTTATTCACTGTTCCTTGTCGCTATCAATCATCTGTCTGGATAATCAGGTAGTTTGAGACACTCCAGAAGCGGTCGGGATTGGTGATAATCAGATAGGTGTAGTCATCATGCTGTTCCATCGTATAGGAACCCGAAGGTACGGGAGTGATGATCTTCGCCTTCTTGTAGGGAATCTCAATGTTCTTGGTTTTGCGGATGTCAATGCGGCGGAAGAGTTTCTTGTCCATGTTGTCGTAATCGACCTTGCTCTTCTTCAGCAGATTACCGCCCGACATCAGGCCAAGTTCTTTCAGTTCCTTCTTGGGCCCCATCTTCACAAAGGCCTCGTTCAACTTGTTGTCCTGAGTGGTCAACTGATTCTGTTGGTCGCTGATGGTCTGAGCCTGTGCAGCATTCTTGGCCTCCAGACTCTGCAGACTGGCCACCAACTGAGCCATGCTGACATTCTGGTTGCTGGCTTGACGACGTAACTCGTCAATCTGGGCATCCTTGGCGGCCAACTGCTCGTTCAGCAGTTCCACCACAGAGCGCAGCTTGGCTGCATTTCCCTTTGCCGTCTTCAGCTGTTGCTCCAGACCGGCAATGCGTTCGCGCTGAGCAGCCAGTGTATTCTTGTAGGCATCCAGGTTTTTCTTAATCTGTTCACGACTCAGCGCCGGACTCTCGCCGGGTGTGCTGTTGGTAGCAAACAAAGTTCCTTCCTGGGCAGCAATGCTGTCCAATCCACCGGCAATTACTCCTAAATAGCTGTTCAGTTCTTCGTAGTCAGCACTCAACTGGTCGTAGTCGGCCTGCAGGGCATTCAGTTGTTCCTTGTCATTTCCATTACCGCAGGAAACAGCGGTCATCATCAAGCATAATGCAGTGAGAGAATAAAGTATTTTCTTCATATTATTATCCTTTTTAGTTGATAGTTGCGCGGCAAAATTACGCATTTTTTTTTAATTCGCTACACTTTTCTTAAAAAAAACACGTTTTTAATACAAAAATAACAATCATGGCCATAAAATATACCCATCGGGAGGAGCTTTGGAATTCATGGAGTCATGCGGGCGGCATCGTTCTCGGCGTGGCATTTGGTGTGGTGTTTCTTGTCATGGCCTTCCGTGGCGACGACCCATGGACCCGCCTGGGTGTCTGCCTATATCTGTTCGGTATGCTGGCCTCCTACGTGGCATCCACCGTCTATCATGCACTGCCGCGACGGTCCCGCTGGAAGGAACGCCTGCGCCGCTGGGACCACGCCGCCATCTACTGGCATATTGCCGGTTCCTACTCACCGCTAACGCTGACCGCCATGCGCAGCCAGGGCTATTGGGGCTGGGGACTTTTTCTGTTTGTATGGCTATGTGCCATCATAGGCACCATCATCAGCCTTATCCGTCTGAAAGAACATTCCAACGTTGAGACCTTCTGTTTTATCGGCATGGGACTGTCGGTTCTGGTTGCCTTCAAACCGCTGTTGGATTCCGTTTCTACTGCAGCCGTGTCGTGGATCATTGCCGAGGGGGTCTGTTATATAACCGGTGCCGTGTTCTATTCACTGAACAAGCAACGCTACATGCACTCCGTGTTCCATTTCTTCGTACTGGCGGGCAGCATCTGCCATATCATTGCCGTCTGGGACGTGCTGATGGAACAACTTTAAAAAATAGATAATTTACAATTGATAATTGACAATTTGTTTGGCAGTTTGTGGAATTTTCATTAATTTTGCACGCAAAATTTCCAAATAGCAGATAGTAAATCGTCAAATAATTAATAATATGGCTTATACACGTATGACTGCTGCAGAGGCTGCAGCACTGATTAAGAATGGCGACCATATCGCCATGAGTGGTTTCACACCTGCCGGCGTTGCCAAGGCAACAACCAAGGAGTTAGCAAAAATCGCCATCGCCGAGCATGAGGCTGGCCGCGAGTTCAAGGTGGCTATCTTCACCGGCGCCTCCACAGGCCAAAGCACTGACGGCGACCTGGCCAAT
>JAEEGL014163853.1_pt1 | contig 12700 bp, 14 predicted proteins | sample 9134231 | NCBI WGS metagenome assembly JAEEGL01 (sample SAMN16246548, study PRJNA631951) | gut metagenome | biome: gut microbiome; feature: rumen; material: fiber-attached | host: Bos | place: Iran: Karaj | collected 2018-10 | reverse complement strand
CTTGGGGCTCTCGGCGATGAACACGCCCTTCTCCGGCTCCAGCCGGGAGCGAAGCTGCGCCTCGGTCAGCCGGGCATAGACGTCCAGCTCCGGGGCGCACAGATCGGTCAGTTCAATAACGGTTGACATAATATTCTCCACACAGGAAAGCAGAATCGACGCCTGTTTTCAGCGCCTTTGCCGTCCCGCCGCTGCGGCGGGCGATTGGGTGCGTCAGAGATTCACCGGCAGAAAGGCGCTCGCGACGGCCAGGATCAGCGCCGGCAGCAGGTTCGCCACCCGGATGCGCTTGCCGAAGGTCAGATTCAGGCCCACGCAGAAGATCAGCATGGAGCCCACCATGGACAGATTCGCCAGGGCGGCGTCGGTCATGATCGGGGCGATCAGCCGGGCGAGAAGCGTGAGGCTTCCCTCTACGGCGAGCACCGGGATCGCGGCGAAGGCGCAGCCCTTGCCCAGGGAGGAGGTCATGACCATGACGATGACGAAGTCCAGGATGGATTTCGTAACGAGCACCGAACTGTCGCCGCTCAGGCCGTCCTGGATGGCGCCCACCACGGCCATGGCGCCGATGCTCACGGTCAGGGAGGCGGTGACGAAGGCGTCCACGAAGGTCTTGTCCTTCGCGTTGCCGGTCTTGCGCTTGAGCCACTGGCCGAAGCGCTCGAAGCCGCCCTCGATGTTGAGCCATTCGCCGATGAGCGCGCCGACGGCGGCGCAGAGCACCAGCAGCAGGCTGCGCCCGCTGACCAGGGCCGCGCCCTGCACGCTGAGCATCCTGCTCAGAACGCCCGCGATGCCGATGAAAATGACGGTGACGCCGCAGGTTTTCATCAATGTGTCCTGATGCCGCTCGCCCAGGCGTTTGCCAAAGAGCAGGCCGAAGAGCCCGCCCAGGACGATGGCGGCGGTGTTGATAAGCGTACCCAGTCCGATCATACGGAGAACAGCAGGTCGCAGTAGGTGGGATAGGGCCAGAAATCGCTGGCGGTCAGGGTCTCCAGCTGGTCGGCGATGGCCCGCACGGTGTTCATACGGGAGAGGATCGCGTCGTGATAATAGCGCAGGGTCTCGGGGCCCGTCTGGGTGGGGGCCAGCTCCACCGCGCTCTTGAGGGCGGCGGTTTCAGACAGGAGCTGATCGTTCAGATGGGCGATGGACTCCGCCAGAGCCTCCTCCACCCGCAGGCTGATGCCGGGGACGGCCTCGCGCTTGCGCACGATGGTCTCGCAGAGGCAGGAGGTATAGTGGCTGGCGGCGTTGAGGATCATGTGCTGGACCATGTCGATCATGGTCATGGCCTCGATGTGCAGCACATGGCAGTAGTTTTCCATATAGATCTCATGGCGTGCGGCCATCTCCTGCCGGGTGAACACGCCGTGGCGGGTCATGAGCTCCACGTTTTTGTCCAGCAGGAAGGCGCCCAGGGCGTCGGCGGTGGAGGGCAGATTGGGAAGGCCCCGGCGCTCGGCCTCGGCCACCCAGGCGCTGTCATAGCCGTTGCCGCTGAAGATGATGCGCCGGTGCTCTAAGAAGGTGCGGCGGATCAGCTCGTGCAGATCCTCCTGGAAGGCGTTGGAGTCCTCCAGGAAGTCGGCGAACTGGCGCAGCTCCTCGGCCATGACGGTGTTGAGCACCGTGTTGGGGCCCGAGATGGACTGGCTGGCGCCGAGCATGCGGAATTCAAATTTGTTGCCGGTGAAGGCCATGGGGGAGGTGCGGTTGCGGTCGGTGGTGTCCTGGGGGATGTGGGGCAGGATGTCCACGCCGATGCGCATCTGGCGCTTCTCGGGGTCGATGTAGTCGGTGCCGCCCACGATGGATTCGATGACGGCCTCCAGCTCCGCGCCGAGGTAGACCGAAAGGATGGCCGGCGGCGCTTCCTGGACGCCCAGACGGTGGTCGTTGCCGGCGCTGGCCACGGTGCAGCGCAGCAGCTCGGGGTAGTCGTCCACGCCCTTGACGATGGCCGCCAGGAACAGCAGGAACTGGGCGTTCTGGCTGGGGGTGCGGCCGGGGGCGAACAGATTCTTGCCCGCGTCCGTGGCCAGGGACCAGTTGTCGTGCTTGCCGGAGCCGTTGACGCCGGCGAAGGGCTTCTCATGGAGCAGGCACACCAGATCATGGCGGTCGGCCACCTTTTTCATGGTCTCCATGGTGAGCTGGTTGTGGTCGCAGGCGGTGTTGACGTCGGAATAGATGGGGGCCATCTCGTGCTGGGAGGGGGCCACCTCGTTGTGCTTGGTCTTGGAGAGGATGCCCAGCTTCCACAGCTCCTCGTCCAGCTCGCGCATGAAGGCGGCGACGCGGGGCTTGATGGCGCCGTAGTAGTGATCGTCCAGCTCCTGGCCCTTGGGGGGATTCGCGCCGAAGAGGGTGCGGCCGCACAGGCGCAGGTCCTCACGCTTGAGGAAGGCTTCCTTGTCGATGAGGAAATATTCCTGCTCCGGGCCCACCTGGGGGATGACCCGGTGGGTCTCGGTGTCGCCGAACAGGCGCAGGATGCGCACCGCCTGCTTGCTGACGGCCTCCACCGAGCGCAGCAGGGGGGTCTTTTTGTCCAGAGATTCGCCGGAATAGGAGCAGAACACCGTGGGGATGCACAGGCTGCCGTCCTTTAAGAAGGCATAGCTGGTGGGGTCCCAGGCGGTGTAGCCCCGGGCCTCGAAGGTGGCGCGCAGGCCGCCGGAGGGGAAGGAGGAGGCGTCGGGCTCGCCGCTGACCAGCTCTTTGCCGGAGAAGTCCATGATGACCCGGCCGGGACCGGCGGGGGTGACGAAGCCGTCGTGCTTTTCGGCGGTGTAGCCGGTCATGGGCTGGAACCAGTGGGTATAGTGGGTCGCGCCGTGCTCCAGGGCCCAGTTCTTCATGCCGTCGGCAATGGCGTTGGCCAGGGGCAGGCCCAGATGCCGGCCGTTTTCCAGGCAGTCGCGCCAGGCGGACACCGCCTCCGCGGGCAGATAGCGCCGCATGGCGTCCTCATTGAATACGTTGCTGCCGAACAGGGCAGGGATCCGATCTTTTTCCATGTTGTTTCTCCTTCTATGGTTGCCTTCCTACGGGTGCGGCGGATGCGGAGGCAATTGGGGATGCCTCCCTGCGGGCGTTATAATTGCGAAAAGACCTTGCCCAGGCCGTCGTGGATGACGACGCCGGCGTGGCGGTCGAAGGGGGTGGGATCGCGGTTGATGAGCGCCAGGCGATCGCCCCGGAAATAGCCCAGGAAGCCCGCGGCGGGATAGACCGTCAGGCTGGTGCCGCCGACGATCAGCAGATCCGCCCTGGAAATGGCGGATACCGCGCCGGAGATCACGTCCTCATCCAGGCTCTCCTCGTAGAGCACCACGTCGGGCTTGACGATGCCGCCGCACTCGCAGCGGGGCACGCCCTGGGCGTCGCGGACGTATTCCGCGGGATAGAATCTGCCGCAGCGCACGCAGTAGTTGCGCAGCACGCTGCCGTGCAGCTCGTAGACATTTTTCGAGCCGGCCTTCTGGTGCAGCCCGTCGATGTTCTGGGTCACCACGGCCAGGAGTCTGCCCTCCTGCTCCCAGCGGGCCAGGACCTTGTGGGTGATATTGGGCTCAAAATCCAGAGGGAGCATTTTTTCCCGGTAAAAGCGGAAGAAATACTCCGGCCGGCGCTCATAAAAGCTGTGGGAAATGATGGTCTCCGGCGGATATTCGAACTTTTGGTTGTAAAGGCCGTCCACGCTGCGGAAATCCGGGATGCCGGATTCGGTGGACACGCCGGCGCCGCCGAAGAATACGATCCGTTTCGCCTCATTTACCCACTGTTTGAGCGTTTCGATTCCTGAATTCATCGTCTTCCTCCTCCAGCTCTGCAAGAAACTTCTTCTCTGCCTTGGTTTTCGACGGGATCACAACGGACTGAAACAGATCCGGCCTCCGGTGGAAGGTGCGCAGGATGGACTGCTTTTTCCGCCAGCGGTCCACGGCGCCGTGGTCGCCGGAGAGCAGGATCTCGGGCACGGCTCTGCCGTGCCATTCGGCGGGGCGGGAGTACTGGGGATATTCCAGAAGCCCGGCCCAGTGGCTTTCATCTTCAAAACAGCTCGGGTCGGACAGGACCCCGGGCACCATGCGGCACACGCAGTCCGCCACCACCATGGCCGGCAGCTCCCCGCCGGTGAGCACATAGTCGCCGATGGAGATCTCCTCGTCCACGCATTCGTCAATGAAGCGCTGGTCGATGCCCTCGTAGTGGCCGCAGACCAGGATGATGTTGTCATAGTCCAAAAGCCGGCGGGCCTTCTCCTGGGAAAACACCTGGCCGCAGGGGGACATATAGATCGTATGCACCGGGGCGCCGACCTCGTCGCAGATGGCCTGCCAGCACCGGTATAGGGGGTCGGCCTGCATGATCGCGCCGTGGCCGCCGCCGTAGGGATAGTCGTCCACCTGGTTCTGCCGGTTGGCGGTGTAATCCCGGATCTGGTGGGCCTCGATGCGGATATAGCCCCGCTCCTGGGCCCGGCCGAGGATGGATTCGTTCATCATGTCCCCCACGGTGTCGGGGAACAGGGTCATAATGTCAATTCGCATCGGTCTGCATCCCCTCGATCAGCCGGACGTTCACCGTGCCGGCGTCAAAATCGGGCTCATCCACATACGCGCGGACCACGGGGATCAGGTAGCTGTGCTTGCCCCGCACCACGTACACGTCGTTGCCGGGCATGCTCAGCACGTCCGTGATCCTGCCGATGGGCTCGCCGCCGCAGAGCACCTGCAGGCCGATGAGATCGGCAATGTAATGGGAACCCTCGGGCAGAGGCGCGTCGTCCCGGTCGATTTTGGCGATTTTCTTTACGAGCCTGGCCGCATCCTCCACCGAGTCCACGCCGCGGAGCTTCAAAAGCACGCAGGTCTTCTGTACCCGGCTGCGCTCCACGGCGTACCAGCGGCCGTCGATGCTGAGCCGGTCAAAATCCAGCAGGAATTCCGGGGAATCGGTCCAGGGCAGGAGCTTGAGCTCGCCCTGGACGCCGTGGGTGCTGACGAGTTCGCCGGCGTCAAGCAGCTGTTGCATGGCTTCCTCCATAAAAACGGATCATTTCTTTTTATTGTAACGCGAAAACGCCCAAAACACAAGCGCGGCAGGGAAAAATTGCATCCTGCCGCGCGATTATTTTTGAGTTCAGTCCAGAAGCTGAGCGATCTGGGTCTCGTCGATGACGGTGAGACCGTTTTTTGCCAGCAGCTCCGCAGTGGTGCCGGGACGCTGGACGACGGTGTGGGTGAAGGTGCCGTCATAGACTTCGGTGGGGCCGCAGGAGGGGCTGCGGGATTTCAGGATGGCGGCGGTGCAGTCGAAGAGCTTCGCCATGCGCAGGGCTTCGTTGGCGCCGCGCTCATATTCCGCGGTGATGTCCTCGCCCTCGATGTTGATCACCCGGTCGCCCAGCCGCTCCGCAGGCAGGCGCGGGGTCTTCAGTCCGCCGAGCTGCTCGGGGCAGATGGGAATGAGATGATAACGGCGCTTGAGGGGGATCAGTTCGGGGATGGGGCCGTTGTTGGAGCCGTCGAAGCGGCAGCAATAGCCCAGCAGGCAGGCGCTGATGAGAAGATTCTGCATGTCTTATCCTTTCTCGATGAGCTCCGGCTCGATGATGTAAGGCTTGATGGCAAGGCGGAAGGAATCGCGCTCATCCTCGGGCCCGCGGACGACGACCCGCAGGGGTCCGCCGAAGTCCAGGCTGAACACGCCCATATAGGCCTTGGCGTTGGCGGTTTGGGTGCCGCTGGAGATGTGCACGTCACACGGACAGAGCGTGGCAAGGCGGATGAACTGGTTGATCTCCTCGACCGAGGACAGGCGGATCGAAAATTCGTTCATGAGAAATCCTCCGGGGTGCTGTACAATCGGCGAATCATCCGTTATAATGGGATCGAGCGGGGAACCACTGAACAAGTTATATAAGAAACAATGGTGATATTTGTACATATTATATAACAAATCCGCATTTTACGCAATAGAAAAAGCATCTAATTTCGTTTTTTCGCATTTCATTCTTTTTGGTGGTAATGACATGAAGGTTTCCTTTTATACCCTGGGATGCAAGGTCAATCAGTATGAAACCCAGGCAATGGAGCAGATTTTGCAACAAATGGGCGTGGAAATCGGGGCCTTTGACGAGGCCTGCGACGGCTACGTCATCAATACCTGTACCGTCACCGGCGAGGCTGACCGGAAGAACCGCGCCGTCATCCGCCGCTGCCGGCGGCGGAATCCCGATGCGGTGATCGGCGTCTGCGGCTGCTACAGCCAGGTGGATCCCGCGGCGGCCCGTGCGCTGGGGGCGGACGTTCTGTCCGGCAGCGGCGGACGGGAGGCGTTTTTGCAGCTTCTGCTCCACGCCCTGCGCACAAGACAGGGGGGCGAGCGGCTGGACGACGCCATGTCCCGCCGGGACTTTGAGCACCTGCCCGCCGGCGGCCTGGAGGGCCGCACCCGGGCCATGCTCAAGGTGCAGGACGGGTGCAGCAATTTCTGCTCCTACTGCATCATCCCCTTTGCCCGGGGCCCGGTGCGCTCCATGCCTCCGGAGGAGGCCGTGGCCGAGGCGAAGGCCCTTTGCGGCCGGGGCTTCCGCGAGATCGTCGTCACCGGTATCGAGATCGCCTCCTGGGGCCGGGATCTGCCGGGGAAGCCGACGCTGTGCGCCCTTGTCGAGGCTTTGTGCGCCGCCGTGCCCGTGCGGGTGCGCCTGGGCTCCCTGGAGCCGCGGATCGTGGACCGGGAATTCTGTGAAAAATTGGCAAAATTTGACAATTTGTGCCCCCAGTTCCATCTGTCCCTCCAATCCGGCAGCGATACGGTGCTGAAGCGGATGAATCGGAAGTACGACACCGCCCGGTACTATGAGAGCGTATGCCTGCTGCGGGAGTATTTCCCCGGCTGCGCCGTCACCACGGATCTGATCGTGGGCTTCCCCGGGGAGACGGAGGCGGAATTTGCCGAAAGCCTGGCCTTTATGGAAAAGTGCGCCTTTGCGCAGATGCACATTTTCCCCTATTCCCGCCGCCCCGGCACCCCCGCCGACCGGCTGCCCGGCCAAATCCCCCGGGCCGAAAAAGCCCGCCGCAGCGCGGCCGCCATCGAAGCGGCGGCGGCCCTGGCAAGGAATTACCGCCAGGCGATGGCGGGAAGCGTCGTGCCGGTCCTGTTTGAACAGCCGGAAGGGGAACATTTCACCGGCCATGCGCCGAACTACGTCAAGGTCTACGTCTCCGGCGCGGAGCTGCACAACGAGATCCGGCAGGTACGCATTGAATCCGTGTTCGCAGACGGCGTCCTGGGCAGACTTGAAAATTGACAAGCGCGCACCCGCGTGCTATATTGAACCGAAGGAAACACATTGGAGGGATTTGTATGAAGCGCGTTTTTCTGGTCACTGCCTGCGCGTGCCTGATTCTGTGCCTGTGCGCCTGCGGCAAGTCGGCGCCGCCCACGGTGCTGACGCCGCCGCCGGAGGAATCCGACGCGTTCTCGGCGCCGCCCACGGTGCTGACGCCGCCGGAATACGTGCTGTACACGAATATCTTCTACAATAATACCGGCGACGACTACGTGGGCCAGACCTTCACCAAGACCGGTACCCTGGCCCGCATAGAGGACGCCTTCAACGGCCGCACCCGCTGGTATGTCTGGGGCTACAACGATCAGACCAAGTGCTGCGACTGGCAGTGGGAGATCGTGCCGAAGGACGAAGCCGCGCTGCCGGAGATCGGCTCCCTTGTCGAAGCCACGGGCACCTTCACCGCCAGCGAGAGCGCCCTGGACGGCTACTGGATCACGGACGCCGAGGTGTCCGTGCAGACGCCCTATACCGCGCCGGAGGCAGACCTCGTGCTGATTGCCATGAGCGATACCCTGGAGCGGGTGCAGCTGCTCAATATGCAGTATTACCCTGAGAATTTCGAAGGGAAGACCGTCTGGGCCTACGGACGCATCTCCGCCCCCGGCGTGCTGGAGGATCCCTACTATGACGGCTCCTGGACCCAGCATTTTGCATCGGACGACGAGCTTCCCGCCATCGGCACCATCGTCATCCTTCGCGGCACCTGGCACGACGGCGTCATCGATGAAGCTTCCATAACCGTCACCAAGGACTATTGATCCGTATTTCCTTCCCCTGTTTCACGTGAAACAGGGGAAATTTTTCTGCCGCGCAAAACGACGCGTTTCACGTGAAACACAGAAAATTTGTACGCGCGGATTGAAAAGAGAAAAAACTGTGCTATAATATAAGCTGAAATCAAGCGGCCTGCGCGAATCGCGCGGCCATTGGAGAAAGGAGGCGGCCCATGGGTGCGATCATTGCCGTCGTGAATCAGAAGGGCGGCGTGGGAAAAACCACCACGAGCGTCAACCTGTGCGCGGGGCTGCATGCCGCCGGAAAGCGGGTGCTGCTGTGCGACTTCGATCCCCAGGCCAACGCCACCTCCGGCATGGGCGCGGACAAGCGCCGCGTCAAGGCTTCGGTCTACCATGTGCTCACCGGCGAAAGATCCGTTTCCGACGTGCTGCGCCATACGCCCTACGGCGATCTGCTGCCCTCATCGGCGGCGCTGGCAGGCGCCGGCGTGGAGCTGGCGGGCATGGAGAACCGGGAATTTGTCCTGAAGGGCATTCTGGAGCCGCTGGCGACGGATTACGACTATATTCTCATCGATTGTCCGCCGTCGCTGGAGCTGCTGACCGTCAACGGCCTTTGCGCCGCGCAGAGCATCCTCGTGCCGGTGCAGTGTGAATACTTCGCGCTGGAGGGCCTGTCCGACCTGATGGGCACCCTGCGCGCCGTCAAGGCAAGGCTGAATCCCGGCCTGCAGATTTTCGGCGTGCTTCTGACCATGTTCGACGGCCGGACCAACTTCTCCCTGCAGGTGGCCCAGGAGGTGCGCAGGCATTTCCCGGGAAAAGTTTTTTCCACCGTGATCCCCCGCAACGTCCGCCTGGCCGAGGCGCCCAGCCACGGCCTGCCCATTCAGATCTACGACCGGCACAGCCGCGGGGCCAAGGCCTACGATCAGCTGGTGCAGGAGATCATTGACAGGAGGCGCTGATATGGCAAAAGGTCTTGGAAAGGGACTCGGCGCCCTGCTGGGAGATTTCGCCCCTCCCGCGCCGTCGTCCGGCGGCATCCGGCAGGTGCCCATCCAGCGGGTGGAGCCGAATCCGAATCAGCCTCGCTCGCAGTTTGACGGCGAGGCGCTGCAGGCGCTGGCAGATTCCATCGCCGTCCACGGCATCATTCAGCCCCTGAGCGTACGGGAGATGCCCGGAGAATACTATCAGATCATTGCCGGCGAGCGCCGCTGGCGGGCCGCCCGCCTGGCGGGTCTGTCGGAGGTGCCGGTGCTGGTGATCGAGGCCGACGACCGCAAGGCCATGGAGCTGGCGCTCATTGAAAATCTGCAGCGCGAGGATCTGAACCCCATCGAAGAGGCCCAGGGATATCAGGTTTTGCAGGAGACGCACGGCCTGAGTCAGGCCGAAATCAGCGAACGCGTGGGCAAATCCCGGCCCGCCGTGGCCAACAGTCTGCGTCTGCTTACCCTGTGCCCCGAGGTGCTGGCCATGGTGGAGCGCGGCGAGCTCTCCGCCGGTCATGCCCGGGCCATCGTGGCCCTGCCCGGCGCCAGGGCGCAGCTGTCCTGCGCGCAGAAGGTGCTGGCCCTGCGCCTGAGCGTCCGGCAGACGGAGGCGCTGTGCAAAAAGCTCTTGAAAGAAAAAACCCCGGAAGAAACGCCGGAACCTGCGAGCTTGCCCGCAGTGGATTATTATGAGGAGTGCGCCCGGGACCTGAGCCGGACCCTTGGCCGCCGCGCGAAAATCGTCGCCGGAAAGCGCAAGGGCCGCGTGGAGCTGGAATACTACGGTCTGGACGACCTGCAGCTTCTGCTGGACGCACTGGAAACCCTGGGAGGCAAAAAATGAACGAAGAAAAAGAATCGCGCAGCGCGATGAGCGAACAGAAGCGCACGGCCCTGCTGCGGTATATGACGATCCTGTTTGCGGTGGCCTTTTTGCTGGTGCTGCTGTCCTACCTCATTCAGGTATTCAATTCCCAATCCACCATCACCCAGCTCAACGCCACGTCCGCCAGCGCCCTGCAGAACGCCGAGCGCCTGCAGGATACCAACCGGGAGCTGACGGAGGAGAATCAGCGGCTCCAGGATGAGATCGACGCGCTGAACGAGGAAAAGCAGGCGCAGGAGAAGAAGGCCGAGGCCGACCGCGAGAAGGCCCGGGAAGAGGGCCGCGCCGAGGGCGAGGAAGCGGGCCGGGGGACCGGTCTTGCCGACGCCCAGAAGGCCTATGATCTGCTGCTTAAGGCAGCGTCCACCGAGGACGAAGCGGAGCGGGCGAAGGCCATCGAGGCGCTGGAGGGCATGCGCGGCAGCCTGTCCGAGGCGGCGCAGAAGCAGCTCGACGCGCTGAAGACGCCGAGCGAAGCGGCGGAACAGACCGAAACTGACGAACAGAACAAACCGTAACGGATAATGAGGTGAATCAAATGATCGATATCAGACGCATTAAAGAGAATCCCGAAGCCGTCAAGGCCGGCTTCCGTGCCAAGGAGGTCGATTGCGACGCCCTGGTGGACCGCATCCTGGAGCTGGATGCCCAGCGCCGCAGCCTGATCGCCTCCACCGAGGCCAAAAAGGCGGAGCAGAACAAGGTCAGCAAGCAGATCCCCCAGCTCAAGAAGGCCGGGCAGGATGTGGCGCCCGTATTCGCCCGCATGGGCGAGCTCAAGGCCGACATTGCCCAGAACGACGCCCGCCTTTCCGAGATCGAGGCCGAGTACCGCACGGACATGCTTTCCCTGCCCAATCTGCCCGATCCCGACCTGAAGCCCGGCGGCAAGGAGAACAACGAGCCCCTGCGCTACTACGGCGAGCCCCATCAATTCGATTTCGAGCCCCAGCATCATGTGGATCTGTGCACCAATCTCGGCCTGATCGACTATGAGCGCGGCGCCAACATCGCCGGCTCCGGCTTCTGGATCTATCGCGGCCTGGGCGCCCGGCTGGAATGGGCCCTGCTGAACTATTTCATGGACTGCCACCTGGCCGACGGCTACGAGATGGTGCTGCTGCCCCACATGCTGGAGTACCGCTCCGGCGAGACCGCGGGCCCGCTCCCGAACTCTGCCGACGAGGTCTATAAGATCGAGAACCCCACCGACGACCGCATGCACTTCATGCTGCCCACCGCCGAGACGGCCCTGGCCTCTCTGCACCGGGATGAGATCATGCGCGAGAGCGATCTGCCCCACAAGCTCTTCGCCTATACCCCCTGCTTCCGCCGGGAGGCCGGCTCCCATCGCGCCGACGAGCGCGGCATGGTGCGCGGCCACCAGTTCAACAAGATCGAAATGTTCCAGTACACCCTGCCGGAGAAGTCCGACGAGGCCTTCGACGAGCTCGTGCGCAAGGCCGAGGATCTGGTCAAGGGGCTGGGCTTCCATTTCCGCACCGTGAAGCTGGCCGCGGGCGACTGCTCGGCCTCCATGGCGCGCACCTATGATATCGAGATCCAGATCCCGTCCATGAACGGGTATAAGGAAGTCTCCTCCGTGTCCAACGCGAGGGACTATCAGGCCCGCCGCGGCAATATCCGCTTCCGCCGCGAGGCCACCGGCAAGCCCGAATTCGTCCACACGCTCAACGGCTCCGGCCTCGCCACCTCCCGCATTTTCCCGGCGATGGTGGAGCAGAACCAGCGTGCCGACGGATCCATCGTGGTGCCGGAGGTGCTGCGGAAGTACCTGGGCGGTCTGGAAATAATTACCAAATAAGGAGAGAAACGTATGGCAAAAGAGAAGAAGAGTTTGATTCAAGAGTTCAAAGAGTTTGCCCTGCAGGGCAATCTGTTTGACATGGCCGTGGGCGTCCTGATCGGCGGCGTTTTCAAGGATCTCGTATCCTCGTTCACCGACAACATCATCATGCCCATCATTTCCATCTTCACCGGCAGCGTGGACTTCTCCAGCTGGCGGATCGCCCTGCCCTCCCTGTTCGGCGACAAGATCGACCCGGAGACCGGCGAAGCCGTGACGAATTACCTGAACTTCGGCAACTTCATTTCTGCGATCATCACCTTCCTGATCCTTGCCATCGTGATCTTTGCGATGATCAAGGGCATGAACAAGCTTCGTGCCGCCGCCAAGAAGGACGAGGACGAGGATGACGACGACGAGGAAGAAGAAGCACCCGAGCCCAGCGCCGAAGAAAAGCTCCTCACCGAGATCCGCGACCTGCTCAAGAAGGAATAAGGATACAAAAAAGCAGCCGAAAGGCTGCTTTTTTGCGTGATTTCCCCGGCTTTTAGTATTTCCGCAGCCCGGTCAGCCCCGGCCGCCCGGCGGCGCCGCGATCCCGTCATTGCGGGGCCCCGCAGGGGCCGCGGCAATCCGCGCCTTGCCTGATCCAACAGGGATACGGATTCCCGCGCCGGTGTGCCTGTCTGCTCGGAAAGACAGGCGCTGCCTCCGGCGGCCCCATTTCTTGTCCCGTCAAGAAATGGGGGAAAGAAACGGCCGGGGGGAAGATTCCGATTTCTTCCCCCCGGACCCCCTATTTGAAACGGCGCAAGGAGCTCCGCCCCTTGCGAATCCCCCTGGCCCTGAAAGAAACCGGATAGATTTCGGCCGCTGCGTGTCGTATCTCTG
>JAEEGL013606131.1_pt1 | contig 12700 bp, 10 predicted proteins | sample 9134231 | NCBI WGS metagenome assembly JAEEGL01 (sample SAMN16246548, study PRJNA631951) | gut metagenome | biome: gut microbiome; feature: rumen; material: fiber-attached | host: Bos | place: Iran: Karaj | collected 2018-10 | reverse complement strand
CATTCACCGCTGCCCGGAGCAGCGTCTCCCCGTCTGTCGGCAGGAGTGGCAGGATGTTCTTGAACTCGTAGCTTGGGATGAGCAAAAGGATATCCAGCAGCGTCATCGCCAGGGTCAGGAGCAACAAAAGCAAAGAAAGCCGGGCGATCACCTCTATCCCGGAACGGGCAAGATAGATGACCGAAAGAACAAAGGCCAAGATGATCATAAACAGCGGCGTATAGCGCATGTGTTCCTGGGAGATATAGCTGCTGATGAACCAAAGCATCTGTACGGCGTTAAAGAGAAAGAAAAGCACGTAAACCAGGCTGACAGCACGACCGGCCGTCTTTCCGAAGACCGCTTCGTTGATCTCGGCGATGCTTTTTCCGGGGTAACGCCGCAAAAGCAGGGCATAAAGCAGGATCAGAAACATACCGAATGGACCGGAGAGCAGGATCGCCATCCAGCTTGCGTTGCCCAGCTCCGGCTGTATCGAGCCCAGCAGAGAAATGCTGCCAATGCAGATGAGCAGGAGCAGGCAGCTGTTTTGGCGGGCGCTTGTTCTTCCGGCTTCCAATTCCTGTATCGGCATGCTATTCCTCCCGTTCCCGAAGAATGTCGCCTGGACCGGAAAAGACAAGCTCGCTTTTTACATCCAGATCGATGCGCAGCTCCTGCATGCGCTCCGGCCATCTGTCCTGCAGGCCGGCCCAGGCTTTGGGCGCCTGTCTGGAGATCAGTATGCCGAGGTCCAGGATGTCTGCGTCAAGATCGGTCGCCGCAGCAAGGGCAGCCCGGCATTCCGATTCGATCGCATCGTTTTGTGCCTGCCGGATAAAGTCGGCCGTTTCCTCGTCCAGGCGGAGTTTTCCGTTCTGCTCCCGCAGATCCGTGATGAACGATATCTCGTAACGTACGCAAAGACCGCTCTCCGTTTCCTCCACGTGCGGCCGGACGCGCAGCCGCTTCAGCTCCAGAGAAACGATCCCGCTCCCTTCCGGCCCCGGCAGCGTCAGAATCCTTCCCTCCGTTTTTTCTCCCCGCAGGAGAAGCGTACCGCGGACCGCGTCATCTTCCAGAAAGCTGACATAGCCGTCCTGATCGAGGACCGCCATCCCTTTGCGCAAGTCGATCAAGGGGATCTCTTCTTTTCCGCCGCCTTCCCCGCTCCCGCCGGACTGGCTGCTGCCGGCGCTGCTCTCCGGTGTTGCCGGCCCGGTTTGTTCGGAAAGAGAAAGCACCGGGATGAGCACCGTTCCTGCCGGGCTGAGCAGCGCAGAAGAGACATCGTGTAAAGTGCGCGATTTGGCATAAAGATTGCCGAACTCATCCTGCATATCCACCATATCGCCCACACCGCTGCCCAGGATGGAATCGATGCTCGCTTTGCCGTTGAAGATGTCTTCAGCCCGATCTTCCGCCAGGAGGATATAGCTGCCCGGACGCATCTCGCTGCTGCGGATGAAATAATCCAGATAGCGGCTGAGATCGTCTTCCGCCAGCGCACGGCCGAAAACGATTACGTCGTTATATGGCCAGAAAAGGTGTTTGCTGGAGACATAGGCCAGATTGCCGATGGCTTCGCTGACGCTCTTCCCGCTCGCGGAAAAGATCATCCCCTGCAGGGAAGCGGCGCCTTCTTCCGGTGTTCCCTGACTGTGCAGGACCTCTACCGTCAGCAGCACCCCTTCGCCGTCTTCCGCCAGGTCTACGCCGACGCTGTTGACGATGGCCAGGTTCTTCAGTTCTTGTTTGTCCCAGCAGGCAGAAAGAAACAGGCTGCTCAGAAAAAACAAAAAAAGGACAGCCATCCTTTTCCTCCTCATAGGCGTTTTCCTCCCCTCCCCGGCGGATGCGGTTTTTCTCCCGTAGAGACCTGGCTCTCCTTTTTCCAGACGATGGCTTCCGGGCGTTTTCGCAAGGCCCAAAGCGGCGCTCGGATCAGGGCATCCTTCATCCCATTGGCAGAAGCCGGGGCGAAAGGAGAAAGATAGGGTGCCCCGAAAGAACGCAGCCTGGCCAGATGCACCAAAAGCAGCAAAGCCGCCAGAACGAGCCCAAAGAAACCCAGAAAAGATGCCAGGACGATAAAAAGGATGCGCAGGACGCCCCCTGCGTCGATGAGCGGCACCACCACGTAAGAAGCGATGGCGGAAATTGCGATGATGATGACGACCGAAGCACTCACCAGTCCTGCGCTGACCGCTGCTTCCCCCATGATCAGCGCACCGACGATGCTCATCGCCTGTCCGGCTGCGCGGGGCAGGCGCACGCTCGCTTCGCGCAGCATCTCATACATCAGGTCCATGATCAGAAGGCTGGCAGAAGCGGAAAAAGGCGTGGAAGCGTCCGCGGAAGCCATGCTCACCAGCAAAGAGCGCGGGATAAGCTCCTGCTGATAATTGGCCACACCGATATAAACAGCCGGCAGCAGGATGCTGAGGAAAAAAGCAAGAAAGCGCACGATGCGCAGAAAACTGACGTAAATTGGCCGGGAATAGTAATCCTCGCTGCTCTGGAATGCCTCCGCAAAAAGCATGGGGACCGTCAAAACGAAGGGCGTGCCGTCTGTAAGGATGGCCACCCGTCCCTCGGCGATCTTTCCTGCCACCTGGTCCGGTTTTTCCGAATTGCCCACTGTGGCAAACATCGAGTTCGGCGCATCCTCCATCATCTGTTCCAGATAACCGGATTCCAGGATCATGTCCATCTTGATCCCAGACAGCCGCTTGCGCAGTTCGCTCAATATTTTTTCGTCCGCTACGCCTTCGATATAGGCGATACAGACTTGTGTGCGGGAAAGCTCGCCCAGGCGCATGGCCTCAAAACGCAGAGCGGGATTCTTCACTTTTCGACGCAGCAGGCTGATGTTCGTATCAATGTTTTCGATAAAGCACTCTCTCGGCCCGCGCACAACCACCTCTGTGGCCGGCTCTTCGATGCTGCGTTGCGCATAATGCTTTGTATTATAAGAAAGCGCTGCCGCCTGTCCTTCCACGAGCAGTATCGTATAACCTGAAAAGGCCCGCTCTGCGATCTCCGCACAGCTCTGCAGCCGTTCCACGCCGATAAGATGGATCACATGCCGCTCCAAGTAAGTGAGCAGATCGAAAACATCCCGCTTCCCCTCAAAGGCCAGCAAGGGCTGCAGGATGTCACGGTTGACGCTTTCCTTCTCCACCAGCCCGTCGTCATAAAGCAGCACGGCGCGCAGCATGTTTTTCCGCCCCAGAAAAAAGTGATGGATATTGATGTCGGCGTCACCGGCAAATATGCTTTGCAGCTTCTGCAGATTTTTGGCAAGCGAAGGCGACAGTTTCTCCTTTTCCAAAGGCGCCCGGCCTCCTTTTCCCTTTGTGTTCTTGCCTTATTATCTCCCCCTTGTCTGCGGCTATACCGTTTCCGGCCAAGCCAGGCGAAGAGAAAAAAACGCCAGAGCGTTCAGCTCTGGCGTTAAGTTCTTCTTTTTTTGTGATCTAATTGAGCGTGATGCTTTTTCTCAGGGAAGGATCCGCCATCCTCGTCACCAGCACTGCCGTCTCGGCACGGGTGATGTTCGTCGTGGGATAGAAACTGCCCTGCGCGTCTTTTCCGGTCAGTATCCCGGCCCGGTAAAGCTTATAAACAGCAGAAGATTCCTGCCAGCTCAGCTCGGAAATGTCCGGAATGGAGTGGTTTAAGACGGTGTTGATCTCCGTCAGCGCTTCATCCGGGAAAGCCGCGGCCAGGAGACGTGCGAATTCTGCACGGGTGGCCAGGCGCTTGTAATCATCAAACTGAGAGGCGCTGATGATGCCGTTTTCCAGGCAGTAATCGACATAGACCTGATACCAGGTGCCGCTTTGCGTAAAGTTTTCCGTGCCTGTGTTATAGATGCTGTGCAGCCGCGCTGCCAGCGCGATCGCCTGTGCGACCGTCAGATCGCCGCCGGGCCCGAACTGACCCGTCGACATGCCGTCCATCAGACCGAGCTGATAGGCTTTCTTCACGTTCTCATAATACCAGGCGCTTTCCGGAACATCCTGGAACTTCTTGTTGCTGAATTCGTTTTTATCCGCAAAATTACTAAAAGAAGACGTTTTCTTGAAGGTGGCAACGATCGTATGATCCTGAGAAAGGTCGGTAAACGTGTAAATGCTCGGTGCGCCGACGCTCATGCCGTCAACGATAACATTGCCGATAATATAACCCCGGTTGGGCTTGATGGTATAACTCAGTGTTTCCTTTGCTTTGGCCACTGTTTCTCCGGCCGGAGAAATGCTGCCGCCCGTCTTGGCCGTGGCTGTGACCGTATATTTGATCTCCTCCGCCACCGGCGCAGTGCCGAGCAGGACGGAGTCATCCTCTTCCTCTTCTACTTCGATCACGGTACCGGGCGTGAATTCAGCTGCGCCGGGATACTTGATGTACTTGAAATACTTATAATAGGCATTACGCTTGGCATAATCTTCCCAGGTGTAGTATTCGATATTCACCTTGCCGCTGTGATTGCCTTCGTAAATGGTAAAGCCGTCGCGGTCCTTCTGGATCAGGATCACGGAATGCATGCTGCCGCTGCCGCTGTCTCCGCCTTCCAGGTTCGTCGAGACACGAACGGTCGCCCCCAGCTTCGCTGCAGAAATGAACGCTTTGGTGTTTTCCACCGTGATCGCTCTTGCGCTTCCCGTCGGCACGCTGCGGAGCATATCGTCAGAGGTCCCTCGATAAGAGGTAAAGCTCTTGCCCCAGATCAGTTCGTAAACCATCCCAGCAAACTGGCGGCAATTATAGTTTGCCGTTCCTTCTTCATAGCCGCTGACAGGAATGCTCACCGAATTATTTCCACTGACAACATAAGAAGCCGCCTGCGCTTTCAGCGGGAAAAGCGGAAAGAGCAAACAGGCGATCAAGATTATGGCTGTCCATGAACGCAAAAAACGTTTCACCATTAACAACTCCTAAAAAAATGCATATTTATCTCGCTACTCAGCAGATGCTCACTACCTTTAACGTGCGCTTATTATTTTATTTATACCATATTTTTCTGATATTTACAATATCCTATACAAAGATTATCGCTTATTTTAATCAATAATGCGGCACATAGGAACAGATTGAGAAAAAATACGACCGAATGATCATGATCCGGTCGTATTGTTGCAAGGATGCTGTTTATTAGTGTCCGTTCAAGAGGCGCAGGCCCTTGGCGCCAATGTCCATGCGGTAATAGGAAGTCGGGAAGCTGATCTGCCCGGCCAGCTCATAAGCCGCTTCGATCGCTTCTGACAGATTACGTCCGGACGCCGTGACGCCCAGGACACGGCCGCCGGCATTGACGATGCGCCCGTCCTTCAGAGCCGTGCCGGCATGGAAGACGTAAGCATCATGCATTTGCACATCCAGCCCTTCGATGGGGAAACCCTTTTCATAGTGCCCGGGATAACCGCCGGAAACGATGACCACGCAGACCGCCGGTTCTTCGCGCCATTTGATCTCCTGCTCCGCCAGTTTGCCGTCAATGCAGGCTTCCATGATGGTCAGCAGGTCACTTTCCAGGCGGAAGAGTACTGGCTGCGCTTCCGGATCGCCGAAGCGGGCGTTGAATTCCAGCACCTTCGGCTCTGTTTCCGTCAGCATCAGGCCGGCATAAAGCACGCCCACGTAAGGCTTGCCTTCTGCCCGCATGCCGTCAACCACCGGCTGAAGCACACGTTTCATAACAAAGTCGGCGATGTCCGCCGTATAGATGGGTGCGGGCGAATAAGCGCCCATGCCGCCCGTATTGGGGCCGCGGTCGCCGTCATAAACACGCTTGTGGTCCTGTGCAGAGACCATCGGCACGACGGTCTTCCCGTCAGAGAAGGCCAGGATGCTCACTTCTTCTCCCTGCAGGTATTCTTCCACCAGTATGCTGCCGCCGGCGCTGCCGAAACACTTGTTGTCCAGCATATCGTGCACGGCATCGATGGCAGTCTCTTCGTCCATGGCCACAACCACGCCTTTGCCGGCTGCCAGGCCGTCCGCTTTTACCACCACCGGGGCGCCGATCTTTTTGATATATTCCACGGCTTCCGCGGCATTTTCAAAACGCGCATACTGCGCCGTGGGCACCTGATATTTGGCCATGATCTCCTTGGCAAAGGTCTTGGAGCCTTCCAGCTCCGCTGCCGCCTTGCTTGCCCCGAAGATACGCAGACCCGCTTCCTGGAAACGGTCAACGATCCCCATGCTGAGCGGCAGCTCCGGCCCGACCACCGTCAGACCGATCTCTTCTTTTTTGGCAAAATCCAGCAGCGCATCCAGGTCATCCACCGGGATGGGCACACATTCCGCCAGCTGCGCGATACCGGCGTTCCCCGGCGCACAATAGATCTTTTCCGCCGCCGGGCTCTGTTTCAGTTTCCAGACCAGCGCATGTTCACGGCCGCCGCCGCCAATCACAAGAATCTTCATCATTTATTCCTCCTGAAAACATATTCCCGGCTCATTCCCGGATGCAGGCTTTCCCGTTTTCCAAATGCACGCGTCCCGCGGCAAACATCCCAACGACATAGGGGAAGAGCTTGTGCTCCTCCACAAGGATGCGAGCCGCAAGCGTATCTTCATCATCATCCGGCATCACCGGCACCACCCGCTGTGCGATGATAGGGCCGGAGTCCATCCCCTCATCCACGAAATGCACCGTGCAGCCGCTGACCTTGACGCCGTATTCCACAGCCTGCCTTTGCGCATGCAGACCAGGGAAAGACGGCAAAAGCGCGGGGTGGATGTTCAGGACCCGCTGCGGGAAATGCGAAAGGAAGGCGCCGGAAAGCAGGCGCATCCAGCCCGCCAGTACCACAAGGTCCGGTTGATAGGCCGCCACACGTTCCGCCAGCGCTTCGTCATAATCACGGCGGGAGGCAAAACCTTCTTTGCTCAGGACTTGCGTAGGGATGCCGTGCGCTTCTGCGCGCGTTAAAGCCGCCGCGTCCGCCTGGTCGCTGAACAACGCCACGATCTCGGCAGCGATATTGCCTTTTTCGATCTCATCCAGGATGGCCTGGAAATTGCTGCCCCGTCCGGAGGCCAGCACCACGATGCGAAAGGCCATGCCTATTCCCCCCAATCCAGCTGAACGCTATGCGCACCCGCCTGCATGCTGCCCATGCGGAAAGCGCCCGGCAAAGCGGCGAGCACCTGCTCGGCATCCGCCGGCGAGACGATCAGCACGAAACCGACGCCCATGTTGAAGACGCGGTACATTTCTTCGCGGGCAACATTTCCCGTTTTTTCGATCAGCGAGAAGATCGGCTGCGGCTGCCAGCTGCGGCAATCGATCCGCGCGCCCAGACCGTCCGGGAAAACGCGCGGCAGGTTTTCGATCAGCCCGCCGCCGGTGATATGCGCCATTGCGTGGATGAGGCCGGCCTCCACCAGGGGCAGCACTTCTTTCACGTAGATCTTGGTGGGAATGAGCATGGCTTCTCCCACGCTCATTCCATCCAGCTCGGCAGGCTTATCCGTTACCGCAAAGGCTCCATGTTCCAGGAGGACTTTGCGTGCTAAAGAAAAACCGTTGGAATGCAGGCCGGTGGACGGCAAACCGATCAGCACGTCCCCTGCCTGAACTTTACTGCCTGTAAGTATTTTATCTTTATCTGCTACACCTACGGCAAAGCCGGCAATATCGTATTCATCTTCACCGTAGAAGCCCGGCATCTCCGCCGTTTCCCCGCCGATGAGCGAACAGTTTGCCTGCAGGCAGCCTTCCGCCACGCCCTTGACGATATCCGCCACCTTTTCCGGCTGCAGTTTGCCGACAGCAATATAATCCAGGAAAAATAGCGGTTCCGCCCCCTGTACCAGGATATCATTCACACACATGGCCACGGCATCGATGCCGATGCTGTCATGCTTGTCCATCAGCATGGCGACCTTCAGCTTCGTGCCCACGCCATCCGTACCGGAGATCAGCACAGGCTGTTTATATTTCTGCGTATCCAGCGCAAAAAGGCCGGCAAAGCTGCCCAGGTCCGTCAGCACTTCCGGGCGGAAGGTCTTTTTCACATGGCCTTTCATTTGTTCCACGGCTGCGTTGCCGGCGTCGATGTTCACACCCGCATCTTTATAGCTCAAGCCCATGTCGATCTCTCCTTTTATTCGTTATTGGCCCATTTTCTTGCAGGATAGCGCATACTGGCCGTTGAAGCAGGCCGCACAGTAATTGCCGGGATCCCGCTTGGTGGAGTTCAGCAGGCCTTCCAGGCTGAGGTAATAGACGCCGTCCGCACCCACATATTCCGTGATCTCTTCGATGCTCTTCTGCGCCGCGATCAGATGCGAAGAATCCGCAATGTTGATGCCGTAAAAACAGGGATGCATGACCGGCGGCGAGGAGATCATCAGATGCACTTCGCTGGCCCCGGCATCCCGAATCATCTTGACCAGGCGGCGGCTGGTGGTGCCGCGGACGATGGAGTCGTCCACCATGATGACCTTCTTCCCCTCAAGCGCCTCCCGGATGGGATTCAGTTTTAGATAAACGCTTTCATCACGCATGCTTTGCGTGGGCTGGATGAAGGTGCGGGCGATGTAACGGTTCTTCAGGATGCCCAGCTGATACGGGATGCCCGATTCTTCCGCATAACCGAAGGCCGCAGAAAGGCCGGAATCCGGCACACCGATCACCACGTCGCCGTCAACCTTGTGCTCACGTGCCAGCTGACGGCCCATTTCCTGCCGCACCATGGCCACGTTTCGCCCGTCAAAGCTGGAATCCGGACGGGCCAGATAAACATATTCAAAAATGCAGAAAGCCGGTTTTTCCGGGAAAGGACGGATGCTCTTATAACCGGACTGATCGATGACGATGATCTCGCCGGGATGGACGTCACGGACGAGCTTCGCGCCGATGGAATCCAAAGCGCAGGATTCGGAAGCGATGAGGTAATGCCCATCCATCTCGCCCAAACAGAGCGGACGCACGCCCAGCGGGTCGCGAACGCCGATGAGCTTGTCCTCCGTCATGATCGCCAGAGAATAAATGCCGTGCAGGCGCTGCATCATACTGCAGATGGCGTCTTCCAGGCTGTCGTTGGGATGGCTGGCGATGAGCTGCATCATGATCTCGTTATCGATAGAATTCTGGAAAACGGCACCCTTCTGTTCCAGCTCCACCCGCAGCTCGTCCGCGTTCAGCAGGATGCCGTTGCAGGCCAGCGCTACGGAACCTTTCGCATACTGGAAGACCGTCGGTTGGGCGTGTTCAATGGTGCAGACGTCTTTATCGGCATAAAGCACATGCCCCAGGGCGATATGGCCCTTCATCTGATCGATGATCTCGTCATTAAAGACCTCCGAGGCTAGGCCCATGTTCTTGTGTGTTTTGAACTCCTTGCCATCAGAAACGGTGATGCCGGAGCTTTCCTGCCCACGATGCTGCAGAGCATATAGCGCATAATACGTTAAACGGGCCACGTCCTTGCCGGGCGCATAGATCCCGAAAACCCCACACGCTTCATGCAGCTGCTCTTCTTCGTTCTTGCGGTAAACCATTGGACAATCCCTCCCCTGAAACTTATTCCAAACCTGCACGAGCAAATATATAGTCGATACGTTTGGTATGGTAATCGTAGCTGAAGGCTTCGTCGATATCCTCCGGCGAAAGGACCGCTGTGATATCCGGGTCCTCCGTGACGATGTATTCAAAGTCCATTTTTTCCGTCCAGGAACGGGCCGCATCACGATAGACCCATTCATATGCCTGGTCACGCGAAACGCCTTTTTTCATCAGGGCCAGCAGCACCTGCTGCGTGAAGGCGAGCCCGAGCGTTTTGCCCAGATTATCCATCATGTTTTCCGGATGCACCTTCAGCGTATTCATCACTTCCATAAAGGAAGCAAGCATATAGTCCAAAAGGATGCAGCTGTCCGGCAGGATCACTTTCTCCACCGCCAGATGGCTGAAGTCCCGTTCATGCCAGACGGCGACATTTTCCATCGCCGCCATGGCGTTCCCGCGCAAAATGCGGGAAAGACCGGAGACCCATTCCGAGACCACGGGGTTTTTCTTGTGCGGCATGGCCAGCGAGACCTGTTCCGCTTTTTGTGAGACTTCTTCGACTTCCGCGATCTCCGTACGCTGCAGATTGCGGATCTCCACCGCGAACTTTTCCAGGACGCTGCCGATCAGCGCCAGCTCCGAGAGGAACTCCGCATGCCGGTCACGCTGCAGGATCTGTGTGGAGATGGTGGCCGGCTTCAGCCAGAGCCGCCGGCAGACGTGCTCTTCGATCTTCGGGTTGATGTTGGCAAAGCTGCCCGTCGTGCCGGAGAGCATGCCCACGGAAACGACGTCGCGCGCCCGGATCATCCGCTCGATGCAGCGGTCGACGTCCATCGTCCAGAGAGCCATTTTCAAACCAAAAGTGATCGGCTCCGCATGAACACCGTGCGTGCGGCCGATCATCAGCGTATATTTGAACTTCTGCGCCAGTGTGGCAAAAAGATCCCGCAGCTGATAAAGCTTGGCCAGCATCAGTTCGGCCGCCTGCTTCAGCTGCACGGAAAGGGCCGTGTCCATCACATCCGCCGAGGCCAGGCCCAGATGGATGTATTTGGCATATTCGCCCATGCGCTCATTGACTTCCATCAGCAGGGACATCACATCGTGATTGGTATTCTTTTCGATCTCGTCCACGCGGCGGAAATCCAGGCCCATCCGTTTTTTGATCTCATCATAGGCTGCCTTGGGGATCATACCGAGATTGCACATCGCCTCGCAGGCATAAGTCTCGATATCCAGCATGATCTCAAAGGTGTTTGCGTTCCCCCAGACCTTGCCCATTTCATCCAATGTAAATCGTTCGATCATCTCGACTCACCTTATTTGTTTTTCAGATAAGCTTCCACGCCCAGTTCCTGCAGGCGGGTATTTTTCTTTTCCACGCCGGCGGCAAGCTCCGCCTTGAAAACACGCAGTTTGTCCCGGAGCGCGGCATCCTTGACTGCCAGGATCTGGCAGGCCAGTATCGCCGCGTTCTTTGCGCCGTCTATGGCCACCGTCGCCACGGGAATGCCGGAAGGCATCTGCACGATGGAATAGAGCGAATCCACACCGGAAAGGGCTGCCGAACGGATGGGCACGCCGATCACCGGCAATACCGTCAATGCCGCGATGACACCGGCCAGATGCGCCGCGCCGCCAGCGCCGGCGATCAGCACTTCTATCCCCTCTGCTTCCGCCGTTTTGGCGATCTCCGCCGTTTTTTCCGGCAGGCGGTGCGCCGAGGAAATATAGACCCGATAGGGCACAGCCATTTCATCCAAAAAATCACAGGCGGCACGCATGATCGGCAAATCCGAATCGCTGCCCATAACGATGGCGACTTTCGCGCTATCCATAGCTTTTCCTCCTCAAGACATGATTTTATCAAAAATAGGGTTAAAATTATAAAATTCCCTATTTTTAACGGAAACCCTTCTGCTATAAAAAAAATTGCAGGAACGATGCGTTTTTTTGTAAAATCGTTTGCGCCTGGGCATCAGGCCATGCGCAGCACGAACATCGGACAATGCGGCGTGCAATAGGCGCAAAGCACACAGCGGCTGTGATCGATGTCCAGTTTGCCGTCCGCTTCGGAAAGCGAAAGCGCTCCGCTTGGGCAATGCTCCACGCAGCTGCCGCAGCCCTTGCAGCTGTGACGTAATACGATCAGCTTCTTTTCCTTATCCAGCCCGCTCAGTTCTTCCGGATCGATCTGCTCATTGTTGAACACGCGCAGGTTGAATTCCAGCTCGCTTTGTTTCACCATCCCTACTGCCGTAGCGCTGACGCCGGGCAGCTTTCGCACATATTCTAAGCTTTCGAGGATATCCCGGATATAGGAGCCGCCGGCCAGCGCCTTCATGGCATAGATGCCTTTTCCGGCGTCCGCATTCTTTTTGATGGCCGCTGCCATTTCATCGCGCGTGCCGCCCAGTATCCCCATGCCGCCTTTGTTGATGAGCGGAAAAAGGATGTCGATGTCATCATGTCCGGCCGCCTCATCCGCCACCAGAACGGAGTGTGTGGCAAGGCCCACGGCCCGGATATAGCCTTTTTTCTTATAATCATTCAGGCAGCGCAGCGCCCCGGACCATTTCTCCAGGGTGGAGCGCTCCACATCGCGGGCGGCATGCAGGAAAAAGATGTCCAGATAATCCCGGCCGATCTCCCGCATTGCCCGGATGACGCTCTCCTCCATATCCGCATAGGCCGGCATCATTGCCTTGCTGGCGATCAGCACATCGTTTGCACGCCCTTTGATGGCGTCGCGGACCATCTCGTAGGTCTGATAAGTCTGCGCCGTATCCAAAAGATTGATCCCCCGGTCAAGCGCTTCCTGCAAAAGACGAACGCCATCCGCATGCGGCAGTTTTGCCTGCAGCGGCCCCATCGGCAGCGTCCCAAAGACGAGCTCGGAAACACGCAGGCCGCTCTTCCCCAGCACTCTCATCTCCATAGGATCCCAACCCTTCTTTTTGGATTTCCGTTTTTTGCTTTCTTTCTTTACTTTACTATATTTCCCGCCTTTTTGTCATCACTGGATTTCAGTCAAATCCCCGATCCGGCTTGACAAAACGGCACCGCTCAAATAGTATAATAAGGACTACGTATCGTTAATATCCCGATCAACGCCTATTGCAGAAAGGAACAATGACATGAGTGTATACGATACCTTATTGGAACGCGGCTACATTGAACAAGCTACCGATG
>JAEEGL012621782.1_pt1 | contig 12700 bp, 7 predicted proteins | sample 9134231 | NCBI WGS metagenome assembly JAEEGL01 (sample SAMN16246548, study PRJNA631951) | gut metagenome | biome: gut microbiome; feature: rumen; material: fiber-attached | host: Bos | place: Iran: Karaj | collected 2018-10 | reverse complement strand
CTGCGGGAAATCAGCGCCGCGCCGATGCCGCGTTTCCTGGCGGAGTACCGCAATGATAAAATGCGCTGTGTGCTGCGGGAATACGTGCCCGGCGAGACGCTGTCGCAGCTGGCCAAAGAGAAGGTTTTCACCGAGGAAGAGGTCATAGGCATCGGCGCACAGCTTTGCGGCCAGCTTGAAGTGCTGCATGGCATGACGCCGCCGGTGATCCACCGGGACATCAAGCCCCAGAACGTGGTCATCCGTCCGGACGGGACGGCCGTTCTGATCGATTTCGGTATTGCGCGGGTCCGTACGGAAAAAGAAACGGATACCGTCGCCTTCGGGACCCAGGGCTTTGCCCCGCCGGAGCAATACGGCTTTTCGCAGACGGACGCGCGCTCGGACATCTATTCTTTGGGTATCCTGCTGTACTGGCTGCTGCACCGCGAGACGAAGGTTACGCGAAACAGGCGCTCCGCCGTGGAAAAGGTCATTTCCCGCTGTGTGTTCTTTGATCCCGACAAACGCTTTGACAATGTGGAGCAGGTAAAGCGCGCGCTGCTTGCCGCGAGGCCGGAGGCGCGGAAGAAACGGAAACGCCTGTTTATTGCGGCCGCGTGTCTTCTGCTGGCCCTGCTCTCCTGCGGGATCTGGTTTTTTGCCCGTGCGCACTGGCGGCCGGTCACATTCTCTCAGCCGCTGATCGAGCAGGCGGTAAGAGCAAATCTGGGGCTTTCGGACACGGCGCCGATCACAAAGGATATGCTTGGGCAGGTCAGGACTCTTTACATCGTGGCGGACGCGGCCTACCCGGATGCCGATAGCTTCTACGCCGCCATCAGCCGGTGGTATGCCGCGGGCCGCAGCGCTCGCGGATCTGTCACGGATCTTTCAGATCTGGCGGCCATGCCCAATCTGGAAGAGGTCGGCATCGTGGCCCAGGAGCTCTCGGATATCTCCGCGCTGGCCGGTCATCCGAAGCTCAAGAAGGTCGAATGCAAGCACAACTATATCACGGACATCTCCGTTCTGGCCGGGATGGATCACCTGAACTACGTGGGTATCAACGGCAACCCGGTGCGGGACATTTCACCGCTGGCCGCCTGCCCGAACCTGGCCTTTCTGGATCTGTGCGAGGTGCGCAGTTATGACCCCGCCGTGCTCGCACAGTTGGGCAATTTCGACTTTCTGGACATCTCCAACCCCACCGAGAGCTACCGGTACCTGGACGGCAAGAGCATCCTGGATCTGCGCATCGCCTGGACGGGGCTGGACGATCTGCATGTGCTGGACCGTGTGACCCGGCTGGAGCGGCTGGAGATCGACCATACGGCGGTCTCGGACCTCTCCCCGTTGGCTCTGCACAAGGGGCTGAAGGTGCTGAAGCTGGCAGAAATCCCGGTCACCGATCTCAGCGTTTTGCTGGAGCTGCCGCAGCTCGAGGAGGTCTATCTCAGCGAGGAGCTGCGACCTGCCGCCGAGGCTCTCGGCCAGGTGCCCTTTACCTTTGTGTACGAATAATTGAATACCGCAAAAAGTTCCGAGAAAAGCGCCGATGTGTGCAGTCTGCACACCAATTGACGCTTTTCTTTTGCTATACTTTTTCATGGCATCGTATCGGTTTTTCTGTTTTCATACTAGAACCTCATAAAAACCTTTAATACCTTAAAGGTTTTTATAGCGCCATCAGGCGCGTAGAGGTTCTGCATGAGACGGATTTTCAGCGCCTTCGCGCTGAAAATGCCGCGGGAACCGCGGCTTATCTGATTAAAGTTTTTAATCAGATAATAGTATCAAATACACAGGAGGGACATCACCATGGCCTATACCGCAATCGAAACCATGCGCAGGAGGAACCGGGAACGCTTCGGCACCGATGTGGGGCCGATGCAGCCTCCTCTTTACATCAATCGGAGGGGGCGGAACGATCTCAAATCCGCGGCGCTCCGTTTTCTGCACAGTCGCTGTGAAGAGCTCCGCTTTGACCTGGCTCGTGAAGCGGAGGAGAATGAGACCGGCGTCTATCAGGGTATGAGTCTGAAGAGCGGGCAGATCCCCTACAATATGCAGATGGATCTTGACCGCCTCTGTCTGGAAAAAGCGCTGGAGAGCTTTATCGATTCCGGCGTGGCCGAGGACGCCTACGCGGTCTACTACTGCTTTCTGGAGCTTTTCATCGGCCGGTACGGCAAGTCCAGCAAGATGGTGGAGCTGCTGAGCGAATACGAGTCCAACGGCAGTTCCCTGCTGATGAAGCACCGGGATCACTATTCCCACTCGGTCTATGTGTTCGCCTTGGGCCTCGCGATCTATGAGACCAACGAGACCTATCGAAACCGCTTCCGGTCCTTCTATCATATGGAGGATCGGCGAGAGAACGAATCGGCCAATCTGTTTTTGGAGTACTGGGGCCTGACCAGCCTGTTCCATGATATCGGCTATCCCTTTGAGCTCCCCTTTGAGCAGGTGCTCAGCTACTTCGAAGTGGAACGGAAGGAGCGTGGCAAAGGGAGCCTGTATCTGGCCTACCACGATGTGGAGGCGCTGACCGCCCTGGACGAGGTGTCAAAGGTACATTTTGAGAACATGTTCGGCAGGCACTTTGAGACCACCAGCGAGCTGCTGGCCTGGGACATTGCGGCAAAGCTCGGCGCGGCTTACGGCTTTTCCGAGGAATATATGCTGGACGTTTTGATTCGCAAGCCCACGGAGCCCAACCGCTTCGGCTATTTCATGGATCACGCCTTCTTCAGCGCCTCCCGTCTCTATCAGGAGCTGGCGGAGGAGCTTGGCGCGGAGAATCTCACCGCCATGCATGTGGACGTGCTCTCCGCCATCATGCTGCACAACAGCCTCTACAAGTTCTCCATCGCCTTCTATAAGGACAAGGAAAAGCGCAAAGCGCCGCTGAAGGCGGAGCTGCATCCCCTGGCCTGGCTGCTGATGCTCTGCGACGAGCTGCAGTGCTGGGACCGCACCGCCTACGGCCGTAACTCCCGAACAGAGCTGCACCCCATGGCCGCCGACTTCGATTTCTCCGGCTGCGCGCTTTCCGCCGTCTACTACTATGACCAGACGGAGCAAAAGAAGGTCGACGATTTCAAGCGCCGCTACCGCGCCTGGGAAGAGGGCGGCGAGGTCGGGAAGCCGCCCCGGCTCAAGGCCTACAGCGACATGGCGGAGAAGGAGCAGCGCTTCACGGCGGACATTGAAAAGATCGTGGATACGTCCTTTCTCCCGCTGACTATCCGCCCCAGCCTGCGCAAGGTAGATCGCAGGAGCAAGCGCACTTACCTCTCCGGCAGCAACTTCCTGCATTTTTATGATTTCGCTGTGACGCTGCATGCCAGAAGCATGCCCGGGGATCCCTCACGGGAGGAGATGGAGGCGAAGTTTCACGCCAGTTCCCTGGAGTACCAGCTCTCGACCCTCGGCCGTACCCGCAATTTTGCGGCGTATCTGAACGCCATAGGCTGCTTCTATACGGATCGCCCCGTGGATTTTGAACCGGTTACCCATTTTAGTGCCAAAGATGCGGCGATCTTTGCCCCCATGGAGCACGAGCGCTGGGTGCGCGAACATCAGGCCATGGGCTGGCGCTACGGGACCGCCTATGAAACCCTGCCGCTGGACGTCTCTCCGGAGGAGGAGACGGCCGCACGTGCCGCCCTGCGGGAGCAGCTGCGCTGCCACAAGCTGTGTATGGACCGGCATCTCACCCACGATGAGATCCGCGCCCACTATCAGCGGCTGCCCCATCGCTACCAGAGCAAGGACTGGAAGCCCTTCAACCGGCTGCTGGAGCTGCTGAAAAAGTTTGACGGGCTGCGGATCTACAGGCTGTGAGCGAGGGGTGGAAAACCGAATGGCAAACCTTGTATCCGTCAGGATTCTCTTTGAAAACGAAGCGCAGGCGGAGAGCGCTCTTGCCGTCACGGAGGGCGTGATCAAGCTGCTCTATGCACCGAAAGAACTGCCCTGGGCGGCGGAGGCGGCGCAGATCTCTTCTCTGAGCAAGCGCTATTTCCGTTTCGGCGGGGAAGCCGCAAAGCTCGACGTCCTCGCCGGGCACCCGAACTGCGCGCTCAAATGGCTGCGGCTCCACGGCGTGCAGCTTGTTCTGGAGCGCTGCGCTGATATCCAGTCGCCTGTGAATGAACGCTCGCCGGGTGACTTTTTCAGTCAGCTGTGCCTTGTCTTGTCCAAGCGCTTTCCGGACGGCGCTTTTACGGCTTTCTGCCGCCATGAGGAGACCGTGAGCGCGACAGTGCAGCTGATCCGTATCCTGCATCGGGATAACAAGCTGATTTTCGCTGAGATGTACCGGCTGGACGGAGATGAGCGGGACGAGGATGACTGGTCCAGCGCCGCCACGTTTTTATTGCGGGACAGCGACGGCGTTTTCGTCTGGTCGAAGAGGTAAACAAGTATGACCCCGAAATGGATAAAACAGATCCCTCCTTATGAGGGCGATGCGCCATACCTGTACTTTGCCTTTGCCGAGGAAGACAGCAAACGAGTCTGGAAGATCCTGCGTCCTCTGCTGGCGCGGGGCTGCCGGGTGTGGTACTGCTATGGCCCGGCGGGCAGCGCGGAGGAGCTGCTGCATCGGCAGGAGCGCTGCGAAAAGGCCGCGCTGACCGTGGTCTATCTGACGGACGCGGCCTGTGCGGACCGGGACACCAAAAGCGCCGTTCTTGTCAATCAAAAATATAACCGGCCCATCCTCTGCCTGGATCCGGACGAAAAAGATCGCCGCCTTGCCATGAATCTGCGGGAGACGGTCCCGCATGTTCCCTTGTATCGGCTGTCGGGGGAGGAACGGGAGAGCGCCGTTTTGCACGCCGATGGCTTTTCACAGGACATGCTCGGCGAGCCGACCGGGATCGAAAACGGCGGCGTCATGAAAAAGCTCACGCTGACCTTCTGCGCGCTGGCCCTGCTGCTCTGCGCCGTGGCCCTCGCGGGCTTCCGGATCTTCGGATGGTTCTCCCCCGCGGCGCGGGACGAGCTGGAGATCCGCGAGCCGATCCTGCAGGCTGCCGTGCGGCAAGCTGTGGGCGGCGGCACCATCACACAAGAGGGCGTGTCCGGGATCACATCCCTGCGATTGAAGGAACTGCCGGAAAGCTGGGAAGAGCTCTCCCTGCTGCCCGCGCTGGAGCGCATCGAACTGCCGCAGCGCTCGCTGCTGGACGGAGGCACGCTGCCGGAGGGCGACTATGTCATCGTCCTGAGCGGAGGTGACGGCGCATGAACAGCTTTTTCAAGCCCTATGAGGGCAGACGTCCCTTCCTGTTTATCAGCTATGCCCACCGTCAGTCTGATACAGTCCTCGATACCATCCGCATCCTGCATGAAAAGGGCTGGCGGCTCTGGTACGACGAGGGGATCCCTGCGGGCAGCGACTGGCCGGCCAACATTGCCCAGCATATGCAAAGCTGTGAACGGGTGATTTTCTTTCTTTCCGAGCGAGCCTTGGCCTCTCACAACTGCTACAGCGAGATGAAGGCCGCGGCGCGGATGGGAAAACCGATCCTGCTTGTCCGGCTGGAGGACACGGGACAGGACGAGAAGTGGACAGAGATCCTGGCTAACTGCCAGGAGATCCCGCTGCTGGAAAATGCGGCGGAGCGGGCGGATGCGATCCTGCGTTCCGGCTTTCTCCCCCGCCGCCTGCACCGGCGCTTTACGGAGCGCATCCCCTGGCGGGCACTGGGGCTGATCGCCTCGCTGCTCTTCTTCCTGGCGGCGGCCGGCACGCTCAGCGCACTGGCGGCAGGGAAATGGGTCCCGGTGCCCGAACTCCCGGCGGAGACGCCCGCTCCCCGTGAGACGCCCGCTCCTGCCCCCGTTGTGGAGATCGGTGAGGCGGAGCGCTTCTTCGCCGTCAGCTTCCCGGATAAGCAGCAGGAGCGGGCCGTCCGCCGGGCGCTGGAAATTCCGGAGGACCCGATCTACCGCTGGCAGCTCGCCCAGATCCCGGAGCTGTGTTTCTGCGGCAATATGACGCTGGACAGAAAGGCCGCCGTCTCCTTCGACGCGGACGGGACCTGCCGGGTCAACGGAGCGCCGGTCATCCGGGGGCAGGTGTCCGATCTGCGTCTGATTTCGGACATGGCGAGATTGGAAAAACTGGCGCTGATCTGCCAGCCGCTTGGTGATCTGTCCGGCCTGAACGGGCACCTGCTTCTGCGGGAGCTGAGCCTCGCGGGCAGCAGCGTGGAGGATCTCTCCGCGCTGACGGAGCTGCCGAGTCTGGAAACGCTGCATCTGGAGCACACCGATGTGTGCGATCTGACGCCTCTGGACGCCTTATCGAACTTGAAAACCGTCACGGTCAGCTGGGATATGCTGCCGCTGAAATGGGACGAGAAGGCCGCCTTCGCGGTGGTTTTGATCCGTGAATCCTGATTCTTTGAAGGAGGATGCGATATGAGTAAAAAAGTGATCCATCTGCTGTGCAGCGACGCCGACCGCGCGGCGCTGCAGCCGGTGCTGGACGCGCTGAAGGCGAGCGGGCTGCGGGTGTCGGACCAGGCGCCGGGGAAAAACGATCTCGTGCTGGCGGCCCTGTCCGGGAGCTTTTACGCCGACGACGGCAAAACGGGCGCGCTGCTTGACCTTGTCGCCGCGGGGGCGGAGAACGTGCTGCCCGTGCAGCTGGACGCGGCTCCCATCCCGGACGCGATCAAAAACGCGCTCTACGCCCGCAACATCATCCCCGCCGCCGGGCGGGACGCGGCGCATACCGCCCAGCGCATCGTGGACGCCCTGCCGAAGAAAAAGAGCCGCCTGCCGCTGATCCTGACAGCTTCCGCCCTGGTGCTGGTTGCTGTCGTCGGCCTCCTGATTTGGCGGGCCAAGCAGCCCCCGGCGGAGGAGGCCGTGCCGGTCATGGCGGAGACGGTCGGGGAAATCTATATCCCCGCCGGGCTCACCGAGGAGGATCTGGCCGCCATTGAGGACGTGGTCATCGTTGGCGACTATTTCGGCTATTTCACCGACGCGGATTTCCGCGAGGCGGGGGAACACTGGCTCAACGTCTATGACGACGTGGCCTATCGCACCTTTGATGACGACGTTCCCCGGTGGATCAGCAAGGAGGACGGGCACGCCTATACCATGACCCGCTACGACGATCTGCGCTTTCTGGAGCTGATGCCGAAGCTGCGTTTTTTGGAACTGGTGAATGTGGAGGCAGATGCCGATACGCTCCCGGATCTGGGTGACGCCGCTATTCTGGAGGGCGTGTCCCTCTCCGATTGCGAAATTGACAGTCTGGACTGGCTGGCCGGAGCGCATATGCACGACTTCGACATGCACTCCACGCGGGTGACAGACTTTGCGGCTCTCAGCTCCTGCGAGAGACTGAGGACGGTTTTCCTTGATTTCTATCGGATGGAGGAGGCCGACCTCTCGGCCTTCGCCCCGCCCGCGCTGGAACACCTGGAGATCTGCAACGGGCAGGATCTGCGCGGCGGGCTTGACCTTTCCGCCCTCTCTGCCTGTACAAAGCTGCGCGAATGCCGACTGGATGCTGATCTCCCGCTCGCCGATCTGTCCTTCCTCGCCGACGCGTCAAAGCTGGAGGCGCTCTACATCTACAATCTGCATGAACTGCGGGATATCTCCGCGCTGAACGGGATGAAGAATCTCAAACATCTGGAGATCCAATACTGCGAGCGTGTCACGGACTATACGCCCATCGCGGGGTGTTCTTCGCTGGAACATATCCATCTCCAGTGTGACTACAACCCCGACGCCCTGCAGGACGCCTCCTTCCTTGCCGATCTTCCCAGACTGTGGGATATCGGGCTTTACAGCTGCAATCTGAACGACCTGGGTTTTCTGGAGGGCAAGCCGGATAACGGGAGCTTGTGTCTGGGCTTTGCCGGGGATATCCTTGACTACTCCGGGCTGGCCTATGTCAAGAATTACGATTATCTGCATGTGAACCCGCGGAATCAGAACGGCAGCCGGGGCGGGGAATTCTCCGCCGTGCTGCCCTATATTCAGGACGCGCAGATCGACAACCTCATGCTCTATTCGTGCGCGGGCGTGAATCTGAGCCAGCTCCCGGACGGGATTCATGAGCTCAGCATCTGTTACGGCGATCTGCGGGATCTCAGCGGGATCAAGCCCTATTCCCTGCGGCGGCTGGAGCTGCGGGACTGCCAGTATCTCGGCTCTCTGAACGGGATCGAAGCCATCCCCACGCTGTTCGATGAACGCGGCCAGGTGGCGCTGGAAATCGTGGGCTGCCCGCGGCTGACGGATTACGCGGCGCTTTCCTGCAGCAATCTCGGCCATCTGAAGCTTGTGGGGCAGTACAGCCTGCCGGATCTGGGCAGCCTGCAAACACGGGGACTCCGTCTGGAGAGCATCCCGGACCTGACGGATCTGAGTCTGCTTGACGCGCTCTCGGCCGAGGAAGAAATCGGGATCGAGCTGGTTGGCCTGGACGAACTGCAGGATCTCTCCCCCCTGCATCGCCTCAACGGCGGGCATCTGACCGTGCCGCCTCAGGTGGCGGAGCAGGCGGAAGAGCTGGTAGACGAGGGCATTTTCGACAGCTTCGAGGTGGCTTACCCCGACGGCAGCTGGCAGCCTTTCGACGGCGCGATGGAGCTTCTGTCCCTGGACGAGCTGGACACCCTGCCCGCGGCTCTGCTGCGGCGGGTGGAGCGCCTCGGCATCGCGGGCGATACGCTGGTCGATCCCGATCGCTATGACGTCTGGGAGGACTGGGAGCACCGGGATCGGAACGGGAATCCGGCTCTGCAGCTCCACGACAGCGAGACGGACGCGGTGACGCCTCTCTCCCCGGGCGTGATCACGGATCTGGACAGGCTCAGCGCGCTCACCGGCCTGCGGGAGCTGTACCTCTATGGCCAGCCGATCCAAAGCCTGGACGGCATTCAGGTGTTCTCCTCCCTGGAGGAGTTTTCCGCCATGGGCTGCACCGCCCTGACCGACGCCTCCGCGCTCTTCGCCCTGCCGGAGCTGCGCTGGGTGGAGCTCAAGTGCACGCCGGTGGATACCATCCAGGGGGTGCAGAACCTGCGGGAGCTGCGGTGTCTGGACGTCTCCAACACAAAGGTGGACGATCTGACGCCGCTGGCGGACTGCGATTTCAGCGCAGCCTATGAGGATATAGGATTCAGCCTGCACCTCAACGAGCTGGAGCTCTCGGAGGAAGATTTCGCGGCGATCGGAACGATCCGGCGCTTCCAGAGTATCAATTTCACGGACGCCGACCCCGCCGTATGGATCCCCGCGCTGTCAGACTGTGAGATCGAGCGGTTAGGCGCGGCGGGCGACCTGCACAGCAACGAGGATCTGGCGGCCTTCGTCTCGGATCATCCGGAGCTGCGGGAGCTGTTCCTGGGCTGGGCGGAGGATCTCACCGATCTGACACCGCTGCTGGCCCTGGAGAATCTGGAAAAAGTCAGCATTTCCCGAGACCTGCGGGCGGCCATCGCCAGTCTCGACGGGCAGAGCTGTGAATGGCTGGAGATCCGGGACTGATGGGCACAGAGAAGACGATCCCCGTTATCATCGGCGTCTCCGGGCACCGGGCGATCCGGGAGCAGGATCGCCCGGCGCTTACGGCGGCGGTGAAGGCGGAGCTGGAAAAGCTGCGGGCGCTTTGTCCGCACTCGCCTCTCGTCATGCTGAGCTCTCTCGCGGAGGGCGCGGATCTTCTGTGCGCGGACGCGGCGGAAGACCTGAACCTTCCTCTGATCGCGGTACTTCCCAGAGAACGGACGGATTACGAGAGCGATTTCAGCCCGGAGGCGCTGGCGCGCTTTGCCCACCACTGCGAGCGCGCGGTGCAGGTGTTCGTCTCGCCGAACACGGAGCCCCCTCCCCCAGACGGCGTCAGTCGGGCATATGCGTTCCGCCAGGCCGGGATCTATGTGGCGGCTCACTGTCATATCCTGCTGGCGCTCTGGGACGGAGAGCCGGGGAAGTACGGCTGCGGCACGGCGGAGGCGGTGGACTTTGCCCTGAACGGCAGTTATGATCCCGCGCCCGGCATGTCTCCGCGCTCCGGCAGCAACGAGGCCGTGATCCACATTTTCACGCCGCGGGCGGAAAGCACGGAAAAGACGGCCGGTGCGGTGGCTGTTCTGGGAAACCGGGAAGCTGTTGGGGACATTCTGCGCAAAACGGACGACTTCAATCAAAACGCCTCGAAAGTCTCGTCAGAGGGAAACTCCCGGCTCCCCGCCGGGCATGACGGCGACCCCGCCCTGAAGAAGATGGAGACGATCAGCCGCGTCGCGGGAAAACTCAGCCGGCAGAATGCCCGCCGGTATCGGCGCGTGCTGTCGTTGCTCGCCGTGGCCAGCGCCCTGGTGACCTTTGCGTTTTTGATGTACGACGAGGCGCAGGCAATCTGGATGATCCTTGTCTGCGGCGTCATGCTGCTCGGCGCCTGGGGCTGTCAGCGCTATGCCGTGCGGTCGGACTGTCACCGCCGCTATATCGAATACCGCGCGCTGGCCGAATGTCTGCGGGTGCAGACCTATCTGCGGTATGCGGGCAGCGGCATCCAGGCCTCCGGGCTGCTGTCCTGGACGCAGCAGGAGGAGACCGCGTGGATCTTGGACGCACTCTGTGCGCTGACGATCGGAAAGGTGCCGGGAGAGACCCATGACATTCGCTCCTGCTGGGTGGAGGCGCAGCGGGAATACCACCGGAAAGCCTCCGGTAGAGCCGGCGAGAAGCTGGCCGTGAGCGACCGCACCGTGCGCTTCGCGCTGCTTCTGAGCGTGGGGCTGTATCTGCTGGGCGTGGGCTATGAGCTGCTCTGCGGCGGACTGATCTTCCGGCCTGCCGTCACGGTGGCAGACGTGGAGCTGTGGCGCACGGTCTTGAAGATCTTGATGGGGACGATCTCCGCCGTGACGCTTTTTGTGGCGAATTACTACGGTCGGCTCTCCCTTCCGCGCACGCTCTCCGACCATCAGAAGATGGAACGTTTCTATGCCAGAATGGCCGCGGAGATCGAAAAGTGTGGACAGACGGAGACCGTTTTGACTGTGCTGGCCCGTGAAGAGCTGACCGAAAACGGCAACTGGTGCTCCTATCAGCGGGACAACAAGCCGGATCTTTCGCTTTGAAGAAAGGAGGCGGAACCTATGCAGGAATTTGTGATTCGCAACATTTGGGATCACGATCTCATCCTCGTCGCGAAAGACTATACAACAGCGAGCTTCTCTTTCTTGAAATACCTTGCGGAAAGAGAGTATCAGATCTGCGTTTTAGTAAGGCCGGGCTCTAGCAAGTATCATTTTATCGATCATTATATCGTGATCGGAGAGCAGACCCGTTTCAGCGCCTGGCTGAAGGACGCCCGTGATAAGGCGATCCGATTTTACCCGCCCACGTTTGAATCCGTCTCCTCCCTGGAGGATGAAGTGGTGCGCAGCTGGGCCGAAGAAACCGCTCTGAAACAGGTCTGGGCGTACTATATCTCGCACGAGCATGACGATGAGTTTACCCGCAATGTCCCGACGCTTCGCAGTTATGCACTCTTTCCGCGTTCTTTCACCACGGTGTTGCCGGGACAGGAGATCGATCCGGCGCTGGAGGAGTTCAAGGAAGCCGCATATCTGTCAGCCAGCATATCGAGAGAAGAGTCGATATGAAAGCCGGCGCAAATTGCGCAAAGCTCTCATTTTGAATGTGACACTGCGTTTCCTCGAATTGCCGAACGATCGAACGCAAAAGCTCAAGCGTTCTTTAGATGCTTCCCCGGCACAGGCAAACAAATCGTAAAAAAAGCTGAAAGATTCATATAGTTTTAAAGCAGAGTTCCCCCAAAAAAGGAACCCTGCTTTTTTATATCCGTATTGTCAATCAACGCCCGATCATGATTCCGCCCTTAAGAATTGAGCAGAACTGAACGAAGGGAGGATTATGGGACAGCAACTATGATAAACTCCTTGTAACTAGTTCAGAGAGGAAGCTATTAAAAATGCGCAAAAAAAGATGCTACGATTTCGTAGGCTTTATCCCTCTGGATGAACTGATGAAACAGGAAACGGCATGACCCGTAAGTCATGCCGTCCCTGCAAAACACTATAAAACTGTTTTACGACACCCGCCCATCGGAACCGGTCCTTTTGTCGTATGTTCGGCAGCGACGTGCGTCCGCCGTGCCGGTCGGATCGAAGTCGCGTGCGGAGACCACGATACCGAAAGCGGCTTTTCCCCGGCCGCCGCACACGCGGAAGCGGGGCCCGTCACCCGCACAGGGACAGGATGTGCCGTGCGACATGCACGCCGCTGGCGGAGGCGTGGGAGAGGGAGTGCGTCACGCCGGAGCAGTCGCCGATCACGAAGAGGCCCGGGCAGCGGGTCTCCAGATTCTGGTCGATCTCGACCTCCATGTTGTAGAACTTGACCTCCACGCCGTAGAGCAGGGTGTCGTCGTTGGCGGTGCCGGGGGCGATCTTGTCCAGGGCGTAGATCATCTCGATGATGCCGTCCAGGATACGCTTGGGCATCACCAGGCTCAGATCGCCGGGGGTGGCGGCCAGGGTGGGGGTGACGAAGCTCTCGCTGAGGCGCTTGGGGGTGCTGCGCTGCCCCCGGATCAGATCGCCGAAGCGCTGGACGATGACGCCGCCGCCCAGCATGTTGGAGAGGCGGGCGATGCTCTCACCGTAGCCGTTGGAGTCCTTGAAGGGCTCGGAGAAGTGCT
>JAEEGL012566474.1_pt1 | contig 12700 bp, 9 predicted proteins | sample 9134231 | NCBI WGS metagenome assembly JAEEGL01 (sample SAMN16246548, study PRJNA631951) | gut metagenome | biome: gut microbiome; feature: rumen; material: fiber-attached | host: Bos | place: Iran: Karaj | collected 2018-10 | reverse complement strand
TGAGTCCACCTCGTCTACCAATTCCAACACACCGGCGTAAGCCTTATTGTACCATTTTTCAGACGCTTGTCAAGCCGAACCTTTCAGCTGCCGGAGCAATTTCAGGGTCCCCTCCACATAATACTGATCCGCTTCCGGAACGAACGGCCGCTCTTTTTCCCAGACGCCGGCCTGCACCTCGTAGCCGCCGAGCGGGATCTGATCGCGCGTCGGCAGATAGAATAATCTTTCGTTTGTCTGACTGACCACGAGCGTGTGCGCAAAAGGACTGTGGCGGCTGATCCGCATCGTCATCTGCGCGAAAGACTCGAACGGACTGGGCACAAAAGCGAGATCGCCGAGCGAAAAGACCGTTTCCGGATGCAGAAGGGCTTCCTCTTCTTTCTGACCGGAAAGCCTGAACTCTCTGCGTTTTAAAAGTCCGCGGCAGCGGCTTTTTTCTTCGGGGCCGAAGGCTTCCGGATCGCCCAGTTCCCGGATGCTTTCTTCCAGTTCCTCTAAAGATGGCAGCGGTTCATAGGGCAGGGTGACGGTCCCCGAAAAGACCTGCAGCGGCAGCTGATCCTTCCATTCCCGGATGTTGTGCCAGGCCCGGCAGGCATCGGCTGCCGCGATCCCGCCCAGCTCGCGCGCCAGTTCTGGAGTGCCGGTCGTTCTGCCGTTGGAGAGCCGCGGTCCGCAGTCACCTTCACATCCGTTGAAAAACGCCGTAATGCCGCCGGTTTCAGCCTCCAGCGCATCCTTCATATAACCGCACCAGTCCCGGGTGATCCCGTCGTTCTTCCCGGAAGCCGTATTGTGGCAGCCGTAATGGATCAGATTGCAGATCGTCCGGCTTTCTCGATCCCGGAAGGAGACCACGGTCATTTTGGGATCGTAAAGCCCCAGCGGTTCCTGTCCGAGGCAGATGCTTCCGTCCTCCCGCATCTGCCGGCGGTTGATCCCTACCTGCGAGTCGGCGGTGCCGATCCCCATCTGCGCTTCCTTCAGCGAAGCGGCCGCTTCCCGTGCCGCCTCCGCCGCCCGGGGGATCAGCGTCCCGAAAACGTACTCCGGGTTCGGATGCATAAAAGGCGGCGTCACAAAAACGACCGGGCCGGAATGGGTATGGGTCGCGGAATAGAAGGTGTTCTCAAACGGGACGCCTGCCGCTTCCGCCATCGCCCGGCGGATCTCTGTCCCCGCATTGCCCGGATTGCAGAGATCCATGGACGCAAAAAGGACCCGCCTGTCTCCCTGCTCGATCAGTATGGCGATCACATGCAGCGGATCCAGTACGGTCCTGGCCGGACGCATCGGCGAATAGCCGGCCAGAAAAGAACCGAGCGGCGGCGTGATCTCACGCCGGCCGGCTCCGATCCGAAAAACCTGTTCCATACACTGCCTCCTTTCCCTGATCCGGCCGCTTCGTCAGACAACGGAGAGCCGGAAGAAATCCGCCGCGTTCTTATAGCAGATATCCCGCACCATCCTGCCTAAGGTCTCTTCGTCAGCCGGATAGAGCCCGTCCTCCACCCACCGGCCGAGCCTGCGGCAGAGGACGCGGCGATAGTACTCGTGCCGGACGAAAGAAGTATAACTGCGCGAATCCGTCAGCATGCCGACGGAAAGCGGCAGGGCGCCGGTCTCCGCCAGTTCATCCAGCTGCCGTTCCATGCCCCGGAGACTGTCATTGAACCACCAGGCAGCCCCGAAACGGACCGTCGGGGCGAAATTCACGGCGAGCGTCGAAAACATCATGTTGTCCGATCCGTTCAGATTGTAAAGAATGGTCCGGGGCAGACGGTCCGCCTCCTCCAGATCGCCCAGAAACGCGTTCAGATCGGCGGGATCGGGCGAACGTCCGATGCTGTCGGCGCCGGCATCCGGCCCGTACAGCTTCCAGAGCCGGGGGGAATTGTTGCGGATCGCCCCCAGGTGCAGCTGCATCACCAGACCTCTTTCCGCGTAGGCTGCTCCCAGGCGCCGCATCCGGGCGGCAAACCCCGGATCGGCAAGATACGGAAAGCCCGAAAGACCTTGATCCGCCGCGAGGCATCCTTGCTCACAGAATCGGTCCAGTGCCTTTTCCAGTGCCGTCTCCAGATCCGGAGACTGGGTGCTACGGATCAGTCCGGCGGCCGCTTCGCCGTCAGGATCGTTCAGATACCGGTCCGGCCGAAAGCTCGGGCGGACCTCAAAGGGGACCGAGGCATCCTGCCGGATCCTCTCATGCCACTCCAGGCTGTCAGCCGGGTCGTCGGTCGTGCACAGACAGCGCAGCTTCATCCGTGCCAGAAGCGAAACGGCATCGGTCTCCTTCTCCCGAAGCATCTCTTCCGTCTGCTTCCAGATCTTCCCGGCCGTCTCCGGGCAGAGCAGTTCTTCGATCCCGAAGAAGCGCTTCAATTCCAGATGCGTCCAGTGATACAGCGGATTGCCGGCAAGCTTCGGTACGACCTCTGCCCAGGCTTCGAACTTTTCCGCCGGGGCCGCATCGCCTGTGATCAGGCGCTCCGGGATCCCGCAGGCACGCATCGCCCGCCACTTGTAATGATCCCCCTCCAGCCACAGCTCCGCAAGATTCCGGAAACGGCGGTGCTCCGCGATCTCACGGACCGGCAGAGGAGTGTGATAAGCGAAGACCGGCACGTCTTCCGCGTATCCGTGGTAAAGCCGCCCGGCCGTCTCCGTATCCAGCAGAAATTCGCGATCCATGAAACGCATATTCTTCAGACCCCCGAATAGGCGCCGAAGCCGCCGTCCACCGGGATCACGGCGCCGGTCACAAAGCCGGAGCTCTTCTCATCGCAGAGATACAGCAGGGTCCCGATCAGTTCTTCCGGTCTCCCGAAGCGTCCCATCGGCGTTCCGGCCAGGATCTTCCCGGTCCGGGGCGTCGGGCTGCCGTCCTCGTTCCAGAGCAGCTTCGCGTTCTGACGGGTGGAAAAGAAACCCGGCGCGATCGCGTTGCAGCGGATCCCGCTTTTGGCGAAATGCACGGCCAGCCACTGCGTGAAATTCGAAATCCCTGATTTGGCGGCCGAATAAGCCGGGATCTTGGTCAGCGGTCTGAAGGCATTCATAGAGCTGATATTGATCACGCAGCCGCTCCCGCTTTCGGCCATGTCCCGCAGAAAGACCTGGCTCGTCAGAAAAGCACCCATGATATTGAGCGAGAAAACATCCGAAAAAGCTGCCTCTTCCAGATCGAAGAAGCTCTTTCGGGCCGGATCCTTCAGCGTTTCTTCGGAAAAGAACTCGTCGTCCGAGGTGGCGGAAGGGCTATTGCCGCCCGCTCCGTTGATCAGGATATCACAGGGACCGAAGGTCTCCCGGACGATCCGGTGCGCCTCTGCGAGGGAAGCTCTGTCCGTCACGTCCGCCCGGACCGCCAGAGCCCTGCCGCCACTTTCCCTGATCTCAGCCGCCAGATCCTCCGCACGGGCAAGCGTCCGGTTCAGGATCGCGACCTGTGCGCCGCAGGCTGCCAGAGCGCGGCAGAATTCACTGCAGAGGACGCCGGCTCCGCCGGTCACCACCGCTGTCTTGCCGGAAAGATCCGGTCTGAAGGAAAGTTCCATCTCTGCCTCCTTTGATCCCGCTTACGCATTATACGAACCGGAGGCGGTGCTCCCGCCTTCACCGGTCCAGTCGGTGTGGAAAAACGTTCCGCGCGGCGCGTCGGTCCGTTCATAGGTATGCGCGCCGAAATAGTCCCGCTGCGCCTGCAGCAGATTGGCAGGCAGTTCGGCACTCGTATAGCCGTCGAACCAGCTTAAGGCCGAGCTGAAAGCCGGCATCGGGATCCCCATGCGGATCCCGGCCGCCACCGTCTCCCGCCAGGCGGGGATCAGCGTCTTCATGACAGAGCAGAAATACGGATCCGCCAACAGGTTCTCCAGGCCGGGATCCCGCTCATACGCTTCCCGGATCTTCCCTAAAAAGACGCTGCGGATAATGCAGCCTCCGCGCCACATCAGCGCGATCCCGCCGTAATTCAGATTCCAGCCGTAGGTCTCTGCGGCGCTGCGCATCAGGCTGTAGCCCTGCGCATAGGAAACGATCTTGCTGGCATAGAGCGCCTTCCGCACATTTTCGATAAAAGCGGCCTTATCCCCTTCAAACGGCGGGACCGTCCGGGGATACAGGGCCGCCGCCCGGACCCGCTCATCCTTCCGCGCGCTCAGGCAGCGGGCAAACACCGCCTCCGTGATCAGTGTCAGAGGGACGGCTTCGTCCAGTGCGGCGATCCCGGTCCATTTGCCGGTCCCTTTCTGGCCGGCCCGGTCCAGGATATGCTCCACGGTCACTTCGCCCTTTTCATCCCGGTACCCCAGGATATCCGCGGTGATCCCGATCAGATAGCTGCTCAGCTCTGTCTGATTCCAGGCGGCAAAGATCTCATGCAGCTCCGCGCTGCTTAAGGAAAGGCCGTCGCGCAGCAGCTGGTAGGCTTCGCAGATCAGCTGCATGTCGCCGTATTCGATGCCGTTGTGCACCATCTTGACAAAATGACCGGCTCCGTTCTCGCCGACCCATTCGCAGCAGGGCGTCCCGTCCCCGACCTTCGCGCAGATCGCCTGAAAGATCGGTCTGACGAGCGGCCAGGCTGCAGGCGAACCGCCGGGCATCATCGAAGGTCCCTTCAGCGCGCCTTCCTCCCCGCCGGACACGCCGGTCCCGACGTACAGAAGTCCCCGGCTCTCCACCAGCTTCGTCCGCCGCATCGTATCCGGAAAATGGCTGTTGCCGCCGTCTATGATCACGTCGCCAGGCTCCAGGATCTCAAGAAGCTGCCCGATCAGACTGTCCACGGGCTGACCGGCTTTTACCATCAGGAAGACCTTGCGCGGGACGCTCAGACAGTCCTTCATCTCCTCCAGACTGCCGCAGCCGATGATGTTTTTCCCGGCTGCCCGGCCGTTTAAGAATCGCTCCGTCCGTTCCGCCGTCCGGTTCCAGACGGCCACCGTAAAGCCTTTGGACTCCATATTCATCACGAGGTTCTCCCCCATGACTGCCAGGCCGATCAGGCCGATATCCGCTTTTTTCATTCTTCTCTCCTTTCAGCGCTGAACGCGGGCATTGCCGGCATATACGTCCCAGACCTGCTTTTCATCCGCCGGTTCCGCGTAATCGTTCAGGCTCTCCGCCGCGAGCGCTCCGCAGGCCCAGCCGAAGCGCAGCCATTTTTCGGGTTCCCATCCCTTCAGGATCCCGTACAGAAGGCCGCCCGAAAAACCGTCTCCGCCTCCGATGCGGTCCATCACCGGGATCGGCCGCGGTTCTTCCGTGTACCAGCTGCCGTCCGCCCAGAGGATCGCACCCCAGAGGTGCTCATTGGCGGAGATCACCTGGCGCAGCGTTGTCGCGCAGGCTTTCGCCTGCGGATACTTTTCGCGGACCCGGCCGATCATCTGCCGGAAGCTTTCGATCTTCGAGCCCAGCTCCTTTCCGCCGGCTTCGGGCCCGGAGATCCCCAGGCAGAGCTGGAAATCCTCTTCGTTACCGATCAAGATATCCGCCAAGGAAGCGATCCGGACGACCGCCTCCCGCAGCTCGTCCTCACGGCCCTTCCAGAAGCTGGCGCGGTAGTTTAAGTCGAAGCTGACCAGCGTCCCGTACTTCTTGGCCGTTTCCGCCAGCTTCACGCAGCATGCCGTCGTTTCCGGACTCATGGCCGCGATCAGACCGGACAGATGCAGGATCCCGACGCCTTCCCGACCGAAGATCCGCTCCAGATCGAAATCCTCCGCCGCAAGCGTCCGGCCGACCTCTCCCGCCCGGTCGTTCCAGACTCGGGGTGCCCGGAGGCCGAAGCCGGAATCGGCTATATTGAACTGATGCCGGAAGCCCCAGGGGCCTCCCTGCGGCACCTCTTTTCCCATATAATGCAGATTTCTGGCCCGCAGCTGCGCCTGAATAAACGCCGCGATCGGGCTCTCTGCCACAAATCTCGTCAGGACCAGGCACTCCTGTCCCAGACTGGCCGCCACGTTCAGTACATTGGTCTCTGCGCTGGTAGCCTGCATGATGAACCGGTTCTGCGTCTGGACCGGCATCCGGTCAGGCGGTGTGATCCGCACTCCCATGCTCGTGACGCAGGCTTCCGCCCAGCGGGCTTCGCCCCGAAGCTTCATCTCCATCTTTTTCTCCTTCCGTTCCCGGGAGGCAGACTCCCGGCATCCTTCTGCCTTCAGTATACTCGTCCTGCCGGCTCCGGTCCATCGGTTTATGCCTTTGGTTCTCCTTTTGTCAGCATGTTCCGGATCATTTTTGCATAATCCGGACGGCCCATGGCCGTGGCTCCCGGGCGGATGCAGAGGACCTTGGGCTGTCCCCTGCCGGAGGCCTCCCATTCGGGCAGTCCGTCCGCGTTGGGATCCCCCGTCCGGATGAATCCCGCCAGATACGAAGCCATCTGTTCCGCCGCTTCCCGGTCCCGTTCTCCGTACGGCCGCCAGGAAGTCTCCAGCCGCTCAAAAACATAGCGGAGATCCGCGGAATGAAAGGCCAGGTTCCGATCGCCCGGCGCCTCCAGATCGAAGTAATACAGATACGCCCCGTTCCGGCGGCCGAAGCGGCTGCCGATGAGGGCCATGAGCGGTGCGTACAGATCGCAGGAAGTAAAGCCGATCCAGTAATCCACAGGGAGCGGATCCCGGATCAGCGTATCGATCCCGTCCGGGATCAGCTTCCCGTCCACGACCGGCATCGTGTTGTAGGTATTGTCCTTCCGCCGCGCTTTAAAGCGTTCCAGCACCGCATACAGTTCCGCCAGATCCGCTTTCCGCAGCTCCGCCAGACTCCGGCAGCCCGCCTCTGCCTGGAACGCTTCCCAGTAGGCGTGCGTTTCTTCCGCTCTTCTCGGCAGGGCAAAGCGGGGAAACAGGCCCGCGCCAGACATCATGGCAGCCCGTCTGAACAGCCCCCGGTTCTCCTGATTCAGGCAGAGGTACTGGACCGAGATCGCACCGGCGCTCTGCCCCATGACCGTGATCCGTTCCGGATCGCCGCCGAAATCGGCTATATGCCTTTTCACCCACTTCAGGGCCATCAGCTGATCGTCCAGGCCGAAATTGCCGTCCCGGCCGGTCTCATCCCGGAGCTCCCGGTGCGTAAGATATCCCAGCATCCCGACCCGGTAGTTGGCAAACACGCTCACGATCCCGCGCCGCGCCAGACCGTAGCCGCGGAAAGGCTCTTCCGCGCTGCACCCGGAATTGAAGCCTCCCCCGTAAAAGAACAGCAGCACCGGGCAGTCCGAAGCCTGCTCCGGCATATAGATATTCAGGTTCAGACAGTCTTCCCCGTAGGCAAACTCCAGACCTTCCCGGAATTCCCGATAGTAAAAGAGTCTCTGCGGCACGTCCAGATGCGGGAACCACTGCCGGTACTGCGGACAGGCCGGGCCGAAGCGCACAGCCTCCAGCGTACCCTCCCAGCGATCGATCGGTTCCGCATAGGAAAAGCGCTCCGCCTTTGCATAAGGGATCCCGAGAAACTCCCGGACTCCCTCCGAGCACTTTCCCCGGATCCTGCCGAGCTGCGTTTCCAGGACGTCCTGCTCCCGGTATCCGTTCATTCCGTCACCTCGGCGCCCGGGGCGGTCTTTCCGACACGCTCTTCATTCAGTCTTCTTGCCATGCGCAGGACGCGGCTCGCGTTAAGACGCAGCTGCTCCCGGCTCAGGCGTCCGTCCTTTAAGCCTTTCAGCATCTTTTTCAGATCGCCCGCGCTGCCGGGCATCGTCAGATCGTTTCCGGCCGCTGCGATCCGGGCCGGGTCCGGTGCGGGATACCGATTGCCCCGCCCGGCCATGAAGGCTATGATCCAGTCCGTCATCACGATGCCGCGGAAGCCGAATTCGGCCCGCAGGATATCTTCGATCAGATCCCTTCTCTCCGAGGTATGCGTCCCGTTCAGCAGATTGTAGGAAGTCATGAGCGCGCAGGGCCGGCTTTCCCGCACCGCGATCTCAAAACCGCGCAGATAGATCTCCCGCATGGCCCGTTCACTGACCCGGCTGTTGGAAGAATAACGGTTCGTCTCCTGATTGTTCGCCGCGAAATGCTTGATCGTCGTTCCGCAGCCGGGATGCTTCTGCACGCCGCGGGTCAGGGCGGCGGCAAACAGACCGGTGATCAGAGGATCTTCGGAAAAATATTCAAAATTGCGGCCGCAGCGGATATCCCGATGGATATTCAGCGCCGGAGCCAGCCACAGATGCACGCCGAAGCGCTCCATCTCGTCTCCGACGATATCCCCGCACCGCTCAGCAAAAGCAAGATCCCAGCTCTGCGCCAGGGCCGTGCCGATAGGGATCGCCGTACAGTACTGCTCCCGGATCCTGCCCTTCGGTTTTCCGCCCGACATCTTCTTCATCATCCAGGCAGCCGGAGCAGGCATGAGTTCCAGGATGCTCTCCTGTCCGGAGCCTCCCGCCGCGCGGGTTCCGTTCTTCCCGACAGTGATCAGCGGGCTGATGCGCAGCCCGGCCGGGCCGTCCGCCATGACCAGAGAAGGGATCCCTTTCTTCTTAAAGCCCCGGGCCGTCTCTCCCGCCGCTCCGGCCACGGACCGGCCCGCATCGCCGATCACGCTCAGCGCGCTTTTCTTCGGATCGAAAGCCCCGATGTTCAGCAGGCAGAGTTCTTCATCGCTCAGCGTCTCCGTCAGCGGATCGGTCTCCTCCCGCTGTCCGTAATCCGTTTGCACCGTTTCGAACCCGGATGCCCGTACGCACAGCACCGGACCGTCAGGCTCCGCCTCCGTCCGTACCGTTTCCGGCTTCCAGTCGGCAAAGTCCGGTTTCCCGAGGCAGTTCCTGCTCTGCCGGACAAGGATCTCCTCCTCCAGACGGACGATCGCCGCCGCTTCCGTCTCTGCACTGGAGCGGCCGAGCCGCAGGATGTAATCTCCGGCTTCCAGGATCCAGGCAGCTCTTTTTTCGTCATACGACGCCAGATCGCGCAGATCGAAGGAAAGCTCGGTCTCCGCGCTTTCCCCGGGCATCAGCTCCCCGGTCTTGGAAAAAGCAGCCAGTGTCTGATACGGCTTGTCCAGCTTTCCCTGAGGCGCCGAAACATAGAGCTGCACGACTTCCCGACCGGCCCGGAGACCGGTGTCGGTCACCTTCGCCCGCAGCGTGATCCGGCCGCTCTCTTCCCGGACCGCACCGGCTTCGACCGCGAAATCCGTATATCCCAGACCGAAGCCGAAGGGGAACAGCGGCTTTCGGCCGATACTGTCAAAGTAACGGTAGCCGACATAGATCCCCTCCCGGTAGCGGGTATCGTCTTTTTCTCCGAAACTGCCGACCGCCGGATGATCCTCCCAGGCGGTCCAGCTTGTCGTCAGTCTGCCGGAAGGACTGCTCTTTCCCAGAATGAGATCGGCCAGTATGCTGCCCGTTTCCGCCCCGAGCTGGCTTAAGAGCAGGATATTCTTCACCTGAAGAACAGGCGAAAGATCGACCGGACCGCCCGTATTCAGGACGAGCAGAAAATTTTCGTAATCTTCATTCAGCCTGGCGATATCCCTTTTTTCGGTCTCTGTCAGCAGGATATCGCCCGGGATCGGCCGGCGGTCCGAACCTTCGCCGGAGATCCGGGCCAGCACATAAACAGCCGTTTCCCCGGCGCCCTCCAGCGGAAGGCTGTACTCCGGTTCCGGCATCACGGCCCCCATGCTTTCCAGGACCGCCAGCGTATGATGCGCGCGTGCCCGCCGCTTCAGTCCGCGGATGAACTCCTGCCGGGCCCTTGAGCGGATCCCGTCGTATGCATCCATCCACAGTTTGGTCGTCAGGGTAAAGCCTGCCGCTTCCAGCCCCTCCTCCGCCGTTACAAAATAGCGGGAATTGACTTCTCCGGAGCCCGTTCCGCCCTTGATCGTGTGCCGCGCACCGCTTCCGTACAGCGCCAGTTTTCCCGGAGCGGACAGCGGAAAGCGCCCGTCAGAGCGCAGAAGGACCGCACACCCGGCGCCGAAGCGCCGAAGGAACGCGCTGTGTTCTCTCTCATAATCATTCATCGTTCTTACCTCGTTTTTCACGGTCAGGCAGGTTCGGGAACATTATATTCCGTGCGGCGCGGGGAAGTCAAGCGGAGCCCGGTCTGCCGCCGGAACCGCGCAAACAAAAAAACGGCTGCACGAGCCGTTTGGACCGTGCAGCCGCTTTCGAAGCGGGGACCGCTTCCGTGTGAGGACAAATCAGACGCAGGTAAATCCGCCGTCGACGGCGATCGCCTGGCCGGTCACATAAGTGGACTCTTCGGCACCCAGGAAGATGGCGGCAGAGTTCAGCTCGCCCTGCTTGCCGTAGCGGCCCATCGGAACGGTGTTCTTCGCGAAGGTCTGGAAGAATTCCGTGTTCAGGGTATCGGTCGTCAGCTCGGTGTAGAAGAAGCCGGGGCAGATCGTGTTCACGGTGATGCCGTACTTCGCCAGTTCAGCCGCCGCACCGCGGGAGAAGTTCACTACAGCGCCCTTGGTGGAGTGGTAAGCGATGGTCGGGATAGCCATGTTGCCCACCAGGCCGTAGATGGAAGCGATGTTGATCACGCGGCCGTAGCCCTGCTTGCCGTCTTCAATGTTCTTCTTCATGTAGCCGGCAAAGAGCTTGGTGACTTCAAAGATAGAGGTCAGGTCGAGGTTCAGGGTGAAGTCCCAGTCTTCCTTCTTGTAGTCGATGAGCGGAGTGCCGGTGCCTTTTTCACCGCCGGCGCAGTTGACGATAACTTCCACTTTGCCGAACTTGGCATCGATGGCAGCCAGAGCGTTTTCGATGGATTCGGTCTTGGTCACGTCGCAGGCAACGGGCAGGACCTTCACACCGTACTTCTCTTCCCATTCCTTGGCGCTCGCTTCGAGTCTTTCGACACGACGGGCCATCAGAACGAGGTTGGCGCCGCATTCCGCGTAGCCTTCAGCCATCTGCTTGCCAAGTCCGGACGAAGCGCCGGTAATAGCAACTACTTTTCCTGTGTAATCGAACATAGATTTTCCTCCTTAAAGGTAGTACTTGTATTATACCTTTATCCCGCTCCGTTTTGCAACGGAAAATCATACAGTTTTGCAAAAATGTCTTATTTCTTTCAGTCCGCCCGCTTGTTTTCGATCCGGACGCGGCCTTCATGGATGCTCTTCTTAAAGAAGTCTTTCACGGAGCAGCCGGCACGGCCGGACGAGGCGCAGGCGCAGGCACAGGCACAGGACGAAGCGCAGGCACAGGACGAGGCGCAGGCGCAGGACGAAGCACAGGAAGAATGATGGCGCGCGGATCCGCCCGAACGGCTCCCGCTGTCCGAAGACGGCCGCCTCACCGGCACGTTGATCACGTTGACGCGGATAAAGGTGTTCGGAGAGTCGCCGTAGCGGTAGGTCCCGGTATGCGTGTATTTCTCGGGCTTTTCGATCTGGCTCTCCTCCACGACCTCCTTGCTCTTGATCATGCTGCGGCCGCAGTAGGCGCAGTTGTCATTGCCCTCCACCCGGGCGGAGCCGCAGCCGGGGCAGGTCTCGTAATATTCGATCTTCGTCCGCGTGATCTTCTTCTCGGTCGCCTGAGACGAACCGAAGCCCGTGCCGCGGGCGATCCATTTGACGAATTTGACGAACAGAACGATCGGGACCACGAAAAAGCCGATCCCGAAGATCAGGGCGACCAGCCCTCCGATCAGACTGCCTATACTGAAGTCATCGTCATCGTCGTTCCAGTTGATCGGCGGTTCGGGCTCGGCCTTTCCGCCGCCCTCCTGGCGGTCTGACGAAAAGCCGAAGGCGTCGTTCGGATAGACCACGCTCATCGTGTAGCGTCCGCCGGGGGAAAGCTTCGTCTGAAAGACCAGGTATCCGTCTTCCTGCTGGCAGTCCGGCTGCCAGGCGCCCGCCTGATCCGCATTCCAGCGGATCACGAGCTCGTCGACGGCAAAGTCGTCGAACCAGGCCGGTGTGAAGGTGTAGACCGTCTCGCCTTCCACCCATTTGTCGATCTGATACATACGGTCCTGCTTCATGGAGAATTCAAACGTGACCGTCTCATTCTTTCCGTAGCCGCGATCCAGGTAGATCGCCAGCGTGCTTCCTTTGTCCTCGATCCTTTTTACGGTCTTGCTCAGGGCGGTGATCTCCTCGTGATAGCGGTTCGGCACGCCCAGATCGACCCAGGTCAGCTTCTCCGAGCCGCCGCCGTCGTACAGGACCTTCCATTCGATATGATAGGTCATCTGAAGGGAAGCATCCTCATTGACGTCCACCGTGACCGTGAAGTTCAGGATCTCGTCGGTCGGAGAAGCCAGCGCCTTCGCGGGCAGAGCCGCCAGCAGGACGGCAGTCAGAAGGAGCGCCGCCGAAAAAAGCTTTAAAAATCGCACGGTTCTCGTCTTCATCAGCAGTACCTCCTTAACGGACACTCTCCCGTCATTTCCGCCGAATACTCTCTGCGCTCCCGGCAGGCGGGACTGTTCCAGATCGTTTCCCAGTCATCGCGCAGCATGTTCCCCAGCGGCGCATCCGAGAGCCAGCTCTGGCACGGTACGACGTTCCCGCCGGGCGTGACTGCCATATTCGAGAGGCAGGCGCCGCAGGACGGAGCCGGGATATTCAGTTCCTCAAACACCTCCTGCCGGATCCAGCCGGGCGAGGTAAACGCGATCTCCATGCCGTTCTCATGGCAGTAAGCCACGGCCTTCCGCAGGATCTGCTCCAGCTCTTC
>JAEEGL012401105.1_pt1 | contig 12700 bp, 15 predicted proteins | sample 9134231 | NCBI WGS metagenome assembly JAEEGL01 (sample SAMN16246548, study PRJNA631951) | gut metagenome | biome: gut microbiome; feature: rumen; material: fiber-attached | host: Bos | place: Iran: Karaj | collected 2018-10 | reverse complement strand
GTCATCACTCTGCCCGACGGTGTTGAGATGTGCATGCCCGGCGACAACGTCGACATGAAGGTCGAGCTGATCACCCCCATCGCCATCGAGAAGGAGCTGCGCTTTGCTATCCGTGAAGGCGGCCGTACCGTTGGTTCCGGCGTCGTTGTCGAAGTCGAAGAGTAATCCGTCTTTCCATTGAATCTCATCAGGCGGACCGGCATATGCCGGTCCGCCTGTGTTTTTTGGTTTCCGTTTGATCCGGATTTGAAATCGAGGATTCTTAACGAATTTCACTTGCTAATTTTCAGAATATCGACTATAATATACCTGTGGGTATATGTACAAATCAGAATTCGGTGCTGATGTGAGTCCGGATCAGTCGAAGCAGTACGGCGGGGAAGGGGTATTTCATGTTCCAGATAGGAGATTGTATCGCGCATCCCATGCATGGCGCTGGCGTGATCGATGGCATAGAAGAGCGCAGAATCAATGGCGTTACTATGCAGTATTATGTAGTCAGACCGCCGATGGGTGGAATGACAGATCTGATCCCCGTTGACCGCTGCGATGAAGTCGGTGTACGTCCCATTATCGACGAAAAGCAGGCGGATGAAGTTTTGGAACAGTTGGGAACGATCCAGGTTGATGTGACACAGAACTGGAACCGCCGTTACCGCGAGAATATGCTGCGGATCAGGAGCGGAGATCTGCTGGAGGTAGCCAGGGTAATCAAATGTCTGATGATGCGGGACAGTGAAAAAGGACTATCTACCGGAGACCGCAAGATGCTCCGAAGTGCGAAACAGATCCTGATCTCTGAGCTTGTTCTCTCAAAGAATTCCAGTTATGAGGCAGTTGAGGAAGAAGTCAACGCCGCATTGGCGTGATCTGCTGCTGGGGGAATTGTCCATGGCCTTTTGGCACAGGAAAAAAGATAAGAAACGCAAGAAGGCGGGGACTGCCGGGAAGGTTCGTGTCTCCGCCGTTATCCTTGGCGGAGGCAGCTCATCCCGGATGGGCGGAGAGGATAAGCTTGCCCTCATACTGAATGGCAAAACAGTTCTGGCCTGGAGCCTGTTGGCGTTCCAGGCCTGTGATTTCATACAGGAGATCATTCTTGTCACACACACGGGGGGAGAACGGAATGCCTATCTCTCCTGTGACGGCTGCGATAAGGTCGCACGGGTCGTACATGGGGGAAGCAATCGGACCGCTTCCGCTTTTCATGGTGTGATGGCGGCGGACCCGGATGCGGAGATCATCCTCATCCATGACGGTGCACGCCCGCTGGTCTCCCAAGCGGTGATCCGCGCAGCGGTGGAAGGTGCGAAAAAATACGGCGCAGCGCTTCCAGCGGTTCCGGTGACCGATACGATCAAAGTAATGGAAAACGGGTTTGTCGCAGATACGCCGGATAGGACGAGACTTTATGCTGCCCAGACACCGCAGGCCTTCCGCAGCGAGCTCATCAAGGCTGCGCTGACAGAAGCGGTGGAAAAGGAGCTGGAACTGACAGACGACTGCGCTGCGGTGGAACGCTTGGGCATGAAGGTCAAACTTGTGGAAGGGGACATAAATAATCGAAAGATTACTGTCCCCGATGACCTGGTCATCGCAGAGTCTCTTCTGTGTCTGCGGAATTCCAATAGGGAATAGGAGTACTCCATGCGCATCGGACATGGTTATGATGTACACCGGATCACAGAAGGACGCAAGCTCATCTTGTGCGGTGTGAATATCCCTTGGGATAAGGGATTGATGGGTCATTCTGACGCGGATGTGGCCGTTCATGCACTGATGGACGCGATCCTTGGCGCTGCTGCCATGGGCGATATCGGTCATCTGTTTCCGGACACCGACCCGGCATTTGCCGGAGCGGACAGTATTGAGCTGCTGCGTACCGTAGCGGAAAAAATGAGTACGGCCGGATACCGCTTTTCAAATGGAGATATCACCATTCTGGCCCAGAGACCGAAGCTTGCGCCGTATATCCCGAAGATGAGGGAAAAGATTGCCGTAGCGTTGGGTGTGGAGATGGGCCGGATCAGCGTCAAGGCCACCACGGAGGAAGGCCTTGGGTTTACCGGATCGGGAGAGGGGATAGCCGCACATGCGGTAGTCCTGCTGGAGGAATAACAGGCATGCTGAATGTGAATCGGGCGGAATTCGTATTGTCCGCCGCATCGCCTAAGGCTTTTATCCGGGATGGCAGCCCCCAGCTGGTGTTTGCCGGGCGGTCAAATGTGGGGAAGAGCTCCTTGATCAACAGATTGTTGAACCGGAAGAATTTTGCCCGGGTCGGGAATACTCCGGGCAAAACGACACACATTAACTATTTCCGGATAGATGGCGTATACTTTGTCGATCTTCCCGGCTACGGTTATGCCAAGGTGCCGAAAACAGAACGGGACCGCTGGGCGAAGCTCATGGAATCCTATTTTCGGGAGCAGTTGGTCACAGCGGGCGTGCTGATCGTTGACGCGAGGCATACGCCTACCGGAGATGACCGGACCATGGCGGATTGGTTCCGGGGAACGGGAAAACCATTGATCGTTGCGGCGAATAAAATGGATAAACTCAAAAAAAGCGAGTATGCCGATCGGTTGGAGGACATCCGGAATACCCTGGAGCTGAGCGCAGACACACCGCTGCTGCTGGTGTCTGCGGAAAACGGAACGGGCCGCTCAGAACTGCTGAGTTTGCTGGAGGCGCAGCTTTGAATCCTATTGGAAGTGTTTTTCGCAACCTGGATTGGTCTGTTCTCACCGATCTTCTTATCCAGGCGCTGCCCGCTTTGATCTGCATCATGGTGCATGAGATCAGCCATGGTTTGGCGGCATATGCTCTGGGAGACAGGACTGCAAAGGATCAGGGCAGGCTGAGTCTGAATCCGCTGCGGCATATCGATTGGATCGGTTTGGCTATGCTGTTGGTGTTTCATTTTGGCTGGGCAAAACCTGTGCAGGTGGATATGCGCCGTTTCCGCCATCCCAAGCGGGATATGGCGATCACAGCCCTGGCTGGTCCGCTGTCCAATTTCGTCCTGGCGATCTTCGTCCTATTCCTCTGCGGCCTGCTGTTTTCCGCTTGCGCATACAGCTCTGCCGGGGGCTGGGTGATCAGATTGCTGTCTACCACCGCATATCTGAGCATAGCGCTGGGACTGTTCAATCTGATTCCGTTCCCACCGCTGGACGGATCCAAAGTCCTGTTTTCCTTCCTGCCGGACAGGCTGTATATCCGAATGATGATGCTGGAGCGCTACGGAATGATGGTCCTCATCATTGCGGTGCTGGTCCTCAACCGCATCTCTGATGTTTCCCCCATACAGACTGCGGCGGGTGCGGTGTTCGACGCGTTGTACCCCGTATTCGAGTGGGGCTATTCCCTGACGAGGTGAGGGAACAATGGAACAGCTTACCTTTCATCTGGACAATGTGGTAAAGCAAAAGGGCGATTTGACGGATTTTGACGGTCCTCTCAGTCTGATCCTTCAGCTGCTGAGCCGAAACCGGGTAGAGATCCAGGATATCCGCATTTCAGAGATCACCGATCAATACCTGGAATACCTGGCGGAAATGGAGCGCGTGGATCTGGAGATCGCCGGGGAATTCCTTACTATGGCTTCCTATCTCCTGTATATCAAGGCCAGAACCATCCTGGAAGGTACCCAGGAGGTGGAGGAGATGGAAACGCTGATCAGCTCCCTGGAGGAGCAGAAGCGGAAGGAAACTCTGGAACGCATGAAGCTGGCTGCGCTCTGGCTTCAGACGCAGCAGAGCAAGGGGGAAGGCCTGCTTTCCAAGGAACCGTCGCCCATCACCGGACCGGTGGAATACCGCTATTCCCATAAGCCGGCCGAACTGGTCGCAGCACTTGCGGATGTTTTGGGGAGAGACCAGGAACAGGCGGAGGATCCCCGACATGTACCTATGCCTGCAAGGCTGCCTTATTCCATTGAAGAGAAATCGGACGAGATCCTGGTCTGTCTTCGCGACCGGGGCAGTATCGGTCTCCGGGTTTTGATCGACAGCAGCCGTACCCGCAGCGAAAAGGTCGCGACCCTGCTGGCTGTCCTGGAGCTGTTCCATATGGAAAGGCTGGGCTTTCGGGAAACGGAATTCGGTCTTGAGCTGACGAGATATGGGGAGTAACATGGAATTTGACCGAGTATTGGAAAGCATTTTGTTCGCTTCAGGGGATCCGTATCCCATCTCGCGTCTGGCCGATCTGTTCGGATTGACCGAAACGGAGATTTCGGAGATTGCTGACCGTTTGGGAGACAGCCTGCGTTTTGATCATCGTGGCATCCGGCTGGTCCGCCTGGAAAACAGCCTGCAGCTCTGTACGGATCCGGAAAATGCCGAAATGGTCCGCAGGGCGCTGGATACCCGCCGTCCCTCGAGATTGAGTCCTGCCGCTCTGGAGGTCCTGGCGATCACTGCGTATTTTCAGCCAGTGACCCGTAGCTATGTGGAGCAGCTGCGGGGCGTTGACAGCAGTTACACCTTGGGTCTGCTGGCGGAAAAAGGCTTTGTGGAACCCTGCGGCAGGCTGGATGCACCCGGGAGACCCGTGCAGTACCGGACGACCTCTATGTTCCTTCGCACCTTTGGCCTGTCTTCCCTGAGCGAGCTGCCGACCCAGGGCGTTGAAGCGGTCCGGGATACGCTCACGAAGACGGAGGAACAGCTTTCCATTTCGGATGTGTCCGGAGCGGAGCAAACATGAACGGCTGGATCTGGCTGGCTCTGGTCCTTCTGTTCCTTGTCCTTCTTCTGGCGTCGAGGCTGAAGATCAGGGCGGAGTATGACGAAGGCGGGGTCCGGATCGCAGCAGGGATCGGCTTGCTGACGGTATTCCGTTATCCGGGGAGAAGCGGCAAAAAAGCGGAGAAGCCGGGAAAAAAGCCCAAGAAAGAAAAAGAAGAGCCGAAAAAAGACAAAAAAGGCGGAAATCTGCCTGGTGTTCGGGAGATCATTTCGATAATCACGGATACTCTGGGCAAGCTAAGACGAAAGCTCCGCGTGGATGAGCTTGTCCTCTGGTATTGCAGCGCTTCATCGGATCCCGCATCCGCAGCCATGGCCTTCGGCGGCGCTTCTGCTGCTGTCGGGCTGCTGACGGCTCCGCTGGAACGGGGTTTCCGTATCCGGAAACGGGATATCCGGACGGCAGTCAGCTTTACGGAAACCGAACCTACGGTCATTCTGAAGCTGCAGATCTCCTTGTCCCTGTTTGCCCTGCTGTGCATAGCTCTGCCGGCAGTTGTTCGGTTCATAAGAGCGATGCGGAGCAGGAAAGACTGATCCCAGCCATTCTGATCGCAATACAAGACTACAATACGGAGGAATGAACCATGGAGAAGCATCCGATCGGCGAATTGATGGAAACGACCATGGGCAAGCTGCGCGATATGGTCGACGTGAATACCATTATCGGCCAGCCTATCACCACCATGGACGGGATCACTCTGATCCCGGTCTCCAAGGTGAGCTTCGGCTTTGCGGCCGGAGGTTCGGATTTCCAGACGAAAAACGCAAAAGAGAACCAGGGGAACCCTTTCGGCGGCGGCAGCGGTGCAGGTGTGAAAATCGAGCCTGTGTCCTTCGTCGTCATTCATGGGGAAAGCGTACGGATGCTCAGCGCCAATACCGGCGAAGCATCCCCCATCGAGAAAGTCGCAGATATGCTTCCGGGGCTTATCGAAAAGATAAAGGAGTACCTACCCCGAAAGAATGAGGAAAAAGAAGAAAGCTGAAAACACACTGTTCCTTGCCATATCCCTGTTGATCTCCCTGTCCATGGGGCCGGTCCGCGCCATGAATGATGCACCGGAAACGTCAGCTGTCTCCGTGATTCTGATGGAACAGGAGACCAGGGACGTGTTGTTCAGTCGTGATGCGGACAGGCAGCTGCCCATTGCCAGCATTACCAAGATCATGACCGGCCTGCTTGTAGCGGAACGCTGCGATCTGAAGGCTGACGTCGTTATCCGGCCGGAGTGGTTGGGTACAGAGGGCAGCAATATGGGCTTGAAAGCTGGGGACATCAAAAGCGTGGAAGAACTGCTGTACGGCTTGCTGCTTGCCTCGGGGAATGACGCGGCTGTAGCGCTGGCTTGTTATACGGCAGGTGATGTTTCCGCCTTTGTCGGGTTGATGAATGAGCGGGCTTCAGCGTTGGGAATGACCGGGACCAGCTTTCGGAATCCACACGGTCTGACTGAACCGGAGCATTATTCCACTGCCCGGGATATGGGCATCCTTGCCTGTGCTGCGATGGATAATCCCTGCTTTGCTGAGATATGCGGCTGTCAGGATCGAGAAGTGGATGGTGTGATCCTGCGGAACCACAATCGGCTGTTGAGAGATTATCCCGGTGCGATCGGTGTGAAGACCGGGTATACGGATGCGGCGGGCAGGACGCTGGTAAGCTGCGCGAAACGGGAAGAAATGACGCTGGTCTGTGTCACGCTGAACGATCCCGCAGACTGGAAGGATCATGCTGCATTGCTGGATTGGGGTTTTTCCGCGTATGTTCTGGAGCATCCGGAACAGCAGAGTTGGACTGTTCCCGTCATCTCCGGCATGGATGCCGCAGCGGTCCTGCGGCCGGAAATGGTAGGGAGCTTTCCCGCACCGCGGTGGGCCGAACGGGCGTGGCGTGCGGAGCTGCCGCCCTTTGTTTACGCGCCTTTTAAAAAAGGGACGGTATTGGGCAGAGCTGTTCTGTATTCGGATGGAGAGCCGATCTATTCCTGCCCGCTCAGGTCTCAGGATTCCATCGAACTGGATGAGAGCCAACGCCTGAACCTGTGGGAGCGGCTCTGCCGGACCTGGTATTCAGCTTGTCGGAGCGACAGGTTCCTCTCATCTGTGCAGCAGGATTGACGGCTGCGAAAAGGAGATCGGATCAAATGGAAGAAAGACTGCAAAAGATCCTCTCCGCCGGCGGAGTCGCATCCCGCCGGGAGGCTGAGGAGTATATCCGGGCGGGAAGAGTGACGGTAAACGGTATCCCGGCCCAGCTGGGGTCCAAAGCCGATCCGGAGCGGGATGAGATCCTGCTGGACGGAAACCTGCTTCTCCGTAAGGAGCGGCGGGTATACATCATGCTGAATAAACCCAGGGGTTATGTGAGCACGCTGAAAGACGAGCGGAACAGAAAGACCGTAGCGGATCTGGTTGAAGGCTGCGGGACACGGGTGTATCCCGTTGGAAGGCTTGACGTGAACTCGGAAGGCCTTTTGCTCATGACAAACGACGGAGAACTGACCAATGCTTTGACCCATCCGTCCCATGGGGTGGAGAAACGATATACCGTCCGGGTGTCCGGTCCGGATCTGGATGGTGCCGTGCGCACCCTCAGAAAGCCCGTTGAGCTGGAGGACGGAACCGCCAAGGCAAAAAGCATACAGATCCTTGAACGGGACAAAGACAGAGCGATCCTGGCGGTCACCGTGACAGAGGGCAGAAAACACCTTGTGCGGAATCTTTGCGCCGCCGCAGGATTAAAGGTACATCGGCTCATCCGCATGGCCGAGGGAGGCTTGGAGCTTGGGGAACTGCGAACCGGTACATGGCGATACCTGAACGACGAGGAGATCGTACTGCTGTTCCGCGCTGCGCAGCTTCGGGAACCGGCAGCCGACAGGGACTGAAAGAACGAAGCTGCGGAGAAACACGCTCTCGATTGTGATGAGGCGGACGACAGGTGCCGTCTTTCGTTCACGGGGAGGGATACAGATGGAAAAAGATATCCTGGCTGTACTGGAGCGGAAACAGGGGAGCTTTTCCAAGGGACAGCTCCGCATTTCCCGATATATCATGGAAAACGCCGACAAGGCATCCTATATGACGGCCAGCAAACTGGGACAAAAGACCGGAGTCAGCGAATCCACCGTGGTCCGTTTTGCCCTGGAACTCGGGTATGCTGGGTACCCGGAGATGCGAAAGGCGCTGCAGGAAACGATCCGCAGCCGCCTTACCTCTTTGCAGCGCATGGAGGTGGCCAGAACGGTGATCGGCACGCGGGACCCGCTGACGGCGATCCTGAATTCAGATATGGAAAATATTCTGCTCACGCAGAGTTCGGTTTCCCGGGATGTTTTTGAGCGTGCGGTGGAAACGATCCTGCAGGCGAAAAGCATCTACATATTGGGGGCGCGGACCTCTTCGGCCCTGGCAGTGTTTATGGGCTTTTACCTTGGTCTCATCCTGGGGAATGTCCGGGTACTGAACGAGAACCGGGAAGGGGAGATCATGGAACAGATGCTGCGCATCGGACCGGAGGACCTGTTCATCGGGCTAAGCTATCCGCGGTATTCCCGACGTACCGTTCAGGCTGTCCGTTTTGCCAAGGACAGAGGTGCCGCCGTCCTGGCATTGACCGATTCGAATACCTCTCCCATTGCCGTCCGGTCGGATATCTGTCTTCTGGCCAGAAGCGACATGGTATCCTTTGTGGATTCTCTGGTGGCGCCGCTCAGCCTGATCAATGCCCTGATTGTTGCGGTGAGCGAGCGCAAGCCCGGTGTTGCGGATACCTTTGAGGAACTGGAAAAGGTATGGAACGAATACGATGTCTACGAGAAATCTGAAGACTGACGTCTGCGTGGTGGGCGGAGGCGCAGCGGGAATGATGGCAGCCATTTCCGCTGCTGAGACAGGCGCCGGCGTTACGGTGCTGGAGTGGAAGGACAGACCGCTGCGGAAACTGATGATCACAGGCAAGGGCCGATGCAATCTGACAAACGACTGCGAACCGGAGCAGGTCATGCGGAATACCGTGCATAACGGCAGGTTCCTGTTCAGCGCCCTGCACGCCTTTCCACCTTCTGCAGTCATGGAGTATTTCACTCACCTGGGAGTTCCGCTGAAAACAGAGCGGGGGAATCGGGTGTTTCCCGTTTCAGATCGTGCGGCGGATGTGGCGGATGCGCTCCAATTGGAATCCAGGCGCCTCGGAGTCCGTATCGTCCGGGGCAGAGCGCATAAGCTCCTGATCGATTCCAACGGGAGTATTGGCGGCGTGGAATGGGAGGATGGAGCCGCGGAGGCCGGGGCGTTGGTCCTGGCTACCGGTGGGTTAAGCTACCCGCTGACCGGTTCCACCGGGGACGGATACCGGCTGGCTGAAGCTATGGGTCACCGGATCACACCCTGTAAGCCATCGCTGGTACCGCTGGTTTCTCCCGATTCGGACTGTGCTGAGATGCAGGGATTGAGCCTTCGGAATGTTGGCTTGACTTTGTTCATGGATAAACGTCCGGTATGGCAGGAACAGGGAGAAATGCAGTTTACCCATTTTGGCGTGACCGGACCGCTCGTCCTGTCCGCTTCGGCGCATATGTACAAGGCAGGAGAGTACCGCATCGAGCTGGACCTGAAACCTGCTTTGGACGAGGCGGCCCTGGACCGACGGCTGCTGCGGGATTTCGGCGAAAAATTGAACAGGGATTTTCGCAACGCCCTGGGGGATCTGCTGCCGCGGCTCATGATCCCCGTGATCGTTAAACGAAGCGGGATCGACCCGGAGACCAAGATCAATTCCGTGACAAAGGAACAGCGGAGAGCGCTGCTCACGGCGATCAAGCATTTTCCGATCTCCATCTCCGGTACGCGTCCCATCGATGAGGCGGTGATCACCGCGGGAGGTGTGGATATCCGGGATATCCGCCCCGGGGAAATGGCGTCCAAGTTGGTCAAGGGGCTGTATTTCGCCGGGGAGATCCTGGATCTGGACGCCTATACCGGAGGCTTCAATCTGCAGATCGCCTGGTGTACCGGCAGAACGGCAGGAAAAGCAGCCGCAGCATATGCAAAAGGGGGATCTGCGTGATGAACAGGATCAGCGTTGCCATAGACGGACCTGGAGGCGCAGGCAAAAGCACGGCAGCAAAAGCCCTGGCGGAGAAATACGGTTTTGCCTATGTGGATACCGGCGCGATCTATCGAACCATCGGCCTGGCCGTTCAGAGGGCCGGTGCACTGCCCACATCGGAGATCCAGGTCGCACCTGTGCTGGAAGCCAGCCGGGTCGATCTGGATTATGATGAATCCGGTTTCCAGCATATGCTGTTGGACGGGGAGGATGTGAGCCGTGAGATCCGCCTGCCGGAGATCTCCTCCTATGCCTCAAAGGTTTCCGCCCTGCCGCAGGTCCGGGCAGCACTTCTGGAACTGCAGCGGGAGCAGGCGAGAAGACGCAGCGTTGTCATGGATGGAAGGGATATTGGCACCATTGTACTGCCGGATGCGACGGTGAAGGTTTTTCTCACCGCCGCTCCGGAGGTGCGTGCATGGAGACGCTGGGAAGAGCTGCTGAGGAGAGGCACGCCCCAGTCGTTCGACGATGTGTATCGGGAGATGGCAGAGCGGGACTTGCGGGACAGTACACGGACTGCCGCTCCGCTGAAGCCTGCGCCCGACGCGGTGACGGTGGACAGCTCCCGTCTGAGCTTCGATGAAGTGATTGCCGTATTGAGCCGCCTGGTGGAGGGGAAGCAGAAATAATGTCGGTCGCCTGGTATCATTTTCTCTATATACTGCTGTATCCCATCGTCCATCTCCTGTATCCGTTGCGATTCCATCATCGTGAACGCATTCCGCGGGAGGGGCCGATCATGCTCTGCGCATCTCATTCCAATCTGGCAGATCCTTTATTCCTGGCGTACCTGCTTGGATGGAGCAGACCTGCGCGCTTTATGGCGAAAAAGGAACTGTTTGAGATCCCTGTTCTTGGCAGTGTCCTGCGCAGAGCCGGTACGTTTCCCGTAGACAGAGGAAATGCGGATCTGGGTTCTATCCGCACCGCCTTGGCGATCCTGAAGGAGAAGGGGATCCTCGGCATTTTCCCGGAGGGAACACGGCTCCGTGAAGGCGGAGAAGGCAAACACGGCGCAATCATGCTGGCTGCCCGGTCCGGTGCGCAGTTGGTACCGGTCTACATCCCCAGACGAAAGCGTCTTTTCCGCAGATTGGATATCGTAGCCGGGGAGCCATATGTCATTGGACCGAATACCCGGGGAAAGGACGCATATGAGGAAGGCGCGGCTGAGCTGATGGCCAGGATCGAGAACCTCAGGGACGACAGAGAATGATGAAGGTCATTAAGGCAAAAACCGCAGGATTCTGTTATGGCGTGAAGCGGGCGGTCGATATCGCGGAGCGTACTGCAGCAGAAGAAGAATGCTGGTGCCTTGGTGAACTGATCCATAACCGGTTTGAAACGGAGAGACTGAGCAGATTGGGGATCAGGACGGCGGCATCACCCGAGGAAGTGCCTGACGGCGCGGTGGTGATCATTCGCTCACACGGCGTCGGGGATCGGACCTATCGCATCCTGGAGGGGAAAAAGTGCCGTATCGTGGATGCAACGTGTCCCAATGTCTCCCGGATCCATGACCTGGTACGGGCAGCTGCGGCAGCGGGGAGAAGGCCCGCCGTCATCGGGGATCGCAGTCATCCGGAGGTGCAGGGGATCTGCGGCAGTGCGGAAAACGTGCTGGTTTTTCAGAATGAGGAGGAGATCAACTCCTGGCTGCAGCGGCGTGAGATTCCTGCGGACACGCCGATAACCGTGGTATTTCAGACTACAGAGGTGAGAAACAACGCAAAAAAATGCGTGAAAATCCTCAAAAAGGTATATACAAATACTGAATTATTTGATACAATATGCGAAGCTACGTTCAGCCGCCAGAAAGAGGCGGTCGAGCTTGCCGCCATATGCGATGTCATGCTGGTGGTAGGGGACAGGAGCAGTGCAAACACAAGAAGGCTCGCGGAGATCTGCAGCAGCGTTTGTCCAAAAGTCATTTTTGCGGAAACAGCCTCAGAAAGCGACCTGTCGGACCTTCTGGGTGTCAGAACATTGGGCGTTACCGCCGGGGCCTCCACTCCGGCGTGGATAATTGAGGAGGTTTGTTCAAAAATGACGGAAGAAATCAAGAACGAAGTCAATTCTGCAGAGCCCATCGAGGAAGCCGCTCCCGTTGCGGCTGCCGAGCCCGCCGCGGAACCGGCAGATGAGTCTTTTGATGCGCTGCTGGAAAAGAGCTTCAAAACTTTAAATACAGGAGATAAGGTCGTTGGCGTTGTTGCTTCCATCGGCCCCAATGAAGTCACCGTAGACCTGGGTACCAAGCATTCCGGGTACATCCCCATTTCTGAGCTGACCGACGATCCGGATCTGAAGCCTGAGGATGTGGCCAAGGTCGGCGAGGAAATCGAGACCTTTGTCATGCGGGTCAATGATGTGGAAGGTACCGTTCAGCTCTCCAAGAAGCGGCTGGATACCGTGAAGAATTGGGACAGCATCGAAGAAGCCAGGGAGAACCGGATCCCCGTTGAAGGACTGGTTACGGAAGAGAACAAGGGCGGGATCGTCGTCAATGTCAAGGGCATCCGCGTGTTCGTTCCCGCGTCTCAGACCGGCCTGCCCAAGGACACGCCCATGAGCAGCCTGTTGAAGACCCGTGTGCAGCTTCGTATCACCGAAGTGAATCATTCCAGAAGGAGAGTCGTCGGCTCTATCCGTGCCGTACAGTATGAAGCACGCAAGGCAGCCGCTGAAAAGACCTGGGAGGAGATCGAGGTCGGCAAGACCTATACCGGTACCGTAAAGTCTCTTACCTCTTATGGCGCTTTCGTGGATATCGGCGGCGTAGACGGCATGGTCCATGTTTCTGAGCTCAGTTGGAAGCGGGTGCATAATC
>JAEEGL011818314.1_pt1 | contig 12700 bp, 6 predicted proteins | sample 9134231 | NCBI WGS metagenome assembly JAEEGL01 (sample SAMN16246548, study PRJNA631951) | gut metagenome | biome: gut microbiome; feature: rumen; material: fiber-attached | host: Bos | place: Iran: Karaj | collected 2018-10 | reverse complement strand
GGAGAGACGGAAGAAACAGTACATATATATGAGACACAGTCAATGTCCATGTATCAGAAAGGGGCGGCAAGTCCTTATGAAACATCCCCGATCGGAGGGACGACCGGGTCTTTACTGTATTCTTCCAAAACTGATGACCGTGACGGTGTGATCCCCGCGCAGGTAAGTACTCAGAATACTCAAAGTCCCCAGCAGACGGCGGATATTCAGATCACCCCGTATAATAATGACAAATACTCGACAATGAACCTGCAGGAAGAACTCGCCAAGAATATGGAAGAGTTCTATGCAAAGGAGCAGAGTGTGATGCCGGCACCGTATTACGGCGTAACATCACAGCTTTATGACCAGTCGCAGGCGCAGTTCATGCAGCAGCTCAACAGTGCCGGACCTGTACAACAACCTGTATACGAGCAGCCGCAGCAGATGTACCGGCAGCCTGTATATGAACAGCCGCAGCAGATGTACCGGCAGCCTGCGTATGAACAGCCGCAGCAGGCATATCAGCAGCCTGTGTATGAGCAGCCGCAGCAGGCATATCAGCAGCCTGTATATGAGCAGCCGCAGCAGATGTACCAGCAGCCTGTATATGAGCAACCCCAGCCTGTGGTTCAGCCTCAACCCGTGCAGCCTGAAGTACAGCCGCAGCCCGTACAGCCTGTAGCGGAACCTCAACCTGTGCAGTCCGAAGTACAGCCGCAGCCCGTACAGCCTGTAGCGGAACCTCAACCTGTACAGTCCGAAGTACAGCCGCAGCCCGTACAGCCTGTATCACAACCTGTACCCGCAAGCCCGGCTCAAAGCGAACCGGAGCAGCCTGTTGACGACCAGGTTCCCGGACAGATCGACCTTACCGATTTTATGAAGGATTGGGAGGAGAAGAAAAAGAACGGAGAACAGCAGCGCAAGCAGCAGATCCTTAACCGTACGAAGGAACAGACCCAGGATATAATGTCACAGCTTGTCGGTGTGATCCCGGGCATTGATAATGTTACGGAGTCCGCCTCTGTCACTGCTCCCGGGAAGGAAGAAGTTCAGGGCGCCGATGAGGGCAGTGCCGTTACTGAAGAAGTCATCAAGGATGACAAGAAAGGCGTTGTCACAAGAACAACGATCCCTTCGCCTGTGTTTGACAGGGAAGAAGTCAAGAGAACGGAGTCGGGAGACAGGATCAACGGCCCTGCAAGGACCTCGATCACCGAAGCGATCCCTGATGTCCTTCCCGATGCAGAGCTTCCTATAAAAGGGGATGTTCTTCCTTCCGGAAGAAAGCTTACGCTTGAAGAAGAATACGGCGGTCATATTGCCGAGATAAGAAAAGAAGATGTTGAACTTGTCAAGAGAATGACAGGCGAGATTCCCGAAACCGGGGAAGAGATAAAAGAAGAGGCCCGGCCGGAAATCGAACAGCCGGATTACGGCGAGACTGAAGAGATGGAAGATATAGAGCAGCCGGATCTTCCCGAGGATGAAGAAGAGCAAAGAGAAGACGAGGAAGAAGCCGTACCTCCTGTCTATGCCGTCAAGACGGAGCCCGAAAGCGTTCCGGAGCCGGAAGAGGATGAGGAGACGGAGCCGATAGAAGAGATCGAACCCGAACCGGAAGAGCCGGAAGAGGAGCCCGAAAAAGAGAGCGAACCGCTACCGGTTGCCATGCCCGCAACTGAGCCGGAGCCGGCAAAACCGTCCGTACCGGCGGATGATGCTAAGGCAGTCAAGCACGGTCTGACCGCACCGATCCAGTATCCGTACAGTGTTGATGATGATATCGGAGAAGTAGAAGAACTTGAAACGATAGACCAGCCGGATGAAGTCGATGATATGCTCAAAACGCGTCCTATCCCCCAGGAAGAGATTGAGGCAAGGATGCGCTACGAAGCCGGTATAGAAGAAGAGTATTCGGCGGATGAAGAAGCGGATAAAAAGCCCAATCATCCTTCATGGATGACACTTGAGGAGAACGTGACAAGCCGCCGCGAATTTGATGAGTCCGAAAGGGCGATCTTCGGCAGGTTTGAGGGTATAGAGTCTTTGAAGGCCCAGATCGTCGACGTTATGGATGACATGAGGATGGAAGCATCCCGCGGTAATGTCATAGTAATGGGATCCGAATTCTTCGGGCGCAAGAGCCTTGCGATCGATATAGTTAAGGCCATACAGTCCATGGATTCCACATTCTCCGGAAAGGTCGCCAAGATCTCGGGAGAAGCCCTTAACAAGAAGAACATTTCGATGACACTCCAAAAGCTTCGTAACGGAGCACTCATCGTTGAAAACGCCGGAGGCCTTACTCCGATAACGCTTAATGCCATCACGGAAGCACTTCAGAATGAAGTGGATTCGATCCTTGTTGTTTTCGAGGGTGAAAAAGAGTCCCTTGAGCCGCTTCTTAACGGATGTGTAGAAACCAAGACGGTATTTGACGCAAGGATCACGATAGAAGATTTTTCGAATTCGGATCTTGTTGCATATGCAAAAGGATATGCCCGTGAGCTTGAGTACAGCATAGACGATATGGGAACGCTGGCTCTTTACAATAAGATCGGCGATATGCAGACGATCGATCATGTCGTTACCGTGGATGAGGTGATAGAGATAGTTGATAATGCCATCAGACACGTGGATCGCAAGAATATGTCGCATTTCATGGATGTACTGCTTGCGAAGAGATATGACGAGGACGATTACATAGTTCTGCGTGAAAAGGATTTTCTGAACTAATAATACAGGGGGTTACTGCAAATGGCGGGATCAAAGAGTATCAGCCCGTTTATTTCCGATATGGATATGTATCTGTTCGGAACGGGTACACATTACGACATCTATAAAAAACTGGGTGCTCACATATGTAAAAAGGGTACGAAGACAGGTGTTTATTTTGCCGTTTGGGCACCGAATGCAGCTGCGGTCAATCTGATCACGGACTATAACGGTTGGAACGAAGACGAATATCCCATGAAAAGGCTTGAGCCTGCCGGGATATATGAGATATTCATTCCCGATATGGGCAAAGACTGTCTGTACAAATATCTTATAACAACAAAGCGCGGTGAAAAGCTGTACAAGGCCGATCCTTTTGCCAACAAGGCGGAGCTCAGGCCGGGAACGGCGAGCGTTACCGCCGACATGTCAGCCATACGCTGGTCGGATTCCGCATGGATGAAGAGCAGGGCAGAAAAGAATCTTTTTGAATCTCCCATTGCGATCTACGAATGTCATATAGGTTCATGGATGAGACATCCCGGAAGGGAAGACGAAGGTTTCTATAATTACCGTGAATTTGCCGACAGGATGACGGAATACCTTCTTGATATGAATTACACCCATATTGAGCTCATCGGTATAGCAGAGCATCCGTTTGACGGATCATGGGGTTATCAGGTTACCGGATACTATGCACCGACGACAAGATACGGATCATTGGAAGATTTTGCCTATATGATCAACAAGTTCCATAAGAACAACATCGGCATCATCCTTGACTGGGTACCTGCACATTTCCCCAGGGATGCGCACGGTCTTGCCGATTTTGACGGACAGGCACTGTTCGAGTATGCGGATCCGAGAAAGGGAGAGCATCCCGATTGGGGTACCAAGATATTTGATTACGGCAAATCCGAGGTCAAGAATTTCCTTATAGCAAATGCGATATTCTGGCTCAAGGAGTTCCATATAGACGGACTGAGAGTTGATGCGGTCGCATCGATGCTTTATCTGGATTACGGCAAGAAGGACGGGGGATGGATCCCGAACAAATACGGCGGAAACCACAATCTTGAAGCGATAGAATTCTTTAAACATCTGAATTCATATGTAAAAGGTGTATTTCCCGGAGTTATGATGATCGCGGAGGAATCCACGGCATGGCCTAAGGTCACCGATACACCGGAAAACGACGGTCTAGGGTTTACGTTCAAATGGAACATGGGCTGGATGCATGATTTCTGCGATTATATGAAGCTCGATCCCATATTCAGGCGAGATAACCACTATAAGATGACTTTTGCCATGAGTTATAACCAGGCTGAAAAATACATTCTGGTTCTCTCACATGATGAAGTTGTCCATCTGAAGTGTTCAATGCTCAACAAGATGCCGGGCTTCTATGTGGATAAGTTTGCGAATCTCAGAGTAGGATATACATACATGCTCGGACACTCCGGCAAAAAGCTTTTGTTCATGGGACAGGAATTTGCCCAGGATACCGAGTGGAGCGAAGATCGGGAACTTGACTGGTCACTTCTGGGAGACGAACTTCACAGCGGTATGCGCGATTATGTACGTGAGCTTCTCAAGCTTTACAAGACATATCCGTGCCTGTATGAACTTGATCACGAAAACGAAGGTTTTTCGTGGATCAATGCGGATGATACTTACAAGAGCATCTATTCGTTCGTCAGATACGACAGGACCAAAAAGAAGAGCCTGCTGTTCGTTATGAACTTTACGCCCATAGCAAGAGACGATTACAGGGTCGGTACACCGAAGAGCGGAAAATACAAACTGCTCCTGTCTTCGGATGAAAAAAGGTTCGGCGGCAACTCGGATACACCGAAGAAGAAAACGTATACGGCCGAAAAGATCAGCTGGGACGGGCAGGATTATTCGATAGCATATCCGCTCCCCGCATACGGAGCTGCCGTATTTGAATTCTGATGATATCAAGACCTCTTCGACAGAAGGGGTCTTTTTGTACATGTCAAAACCGGGTGTGTATAAAGTTTTTGGCCGGTATGACCGAAATATAACATAACAAACACATTATTATCTTTTTATGAGGACGCATATGAACATCGAAATGATCGGAAATCATGGCGCGAATCAGATAAAAGATATGGAAAACATCACATATGACAAACCCTCTTCTGCAGTCTCAAGGATGAGAACGGAGAAGATGGGATTTTCCTTAGACATTACGGGCACAGTTAGGGAGAACGCTGCATACGGTAAGGAAGAACTCAGATCTGCGGAGGATATCGCGCAGATGGCCGGTGTGCAGAACGTTTCCGTTCAGAGCGATTACATGGTCGTGATGTCTAATTCTATGTCTGACGAAGATTTCGCAAAGCTTTTGGAAGACGGAGTCGATCCTACAAAGATCCCTGCCGGCCAGACCGTTACGAATCTTGACAAGATCAAGATAAAAATGGCCGAGGCGGGAGAGACGATCGCGGGATACAACGACGATCTTACGGAAGAAGACATCAAAGCCGTTTTAGGCAACTCCATAAATGCAACAAAGATAATAGCGGATACGCTTGCGTCATCCGATCTTCCGGCCACATCCGACAACATCTCAGAGATCAAGAGAACAGTCATGATGGCAGGTAATCTTGCGCCGCTTTCCGATGAGACAAAGGCCTACATGATCTCGGAAAAAATGGCACCTACGGTGGAAAATCTGTATCGTGCCGAATACAGTGCTGCCTCAACATCAAAAGCTTCGGACGGAGTTCACTTTGAAGGTGCGGCTACATACGCCGGAAGTAAAGTTACAGAGTCAAACTGGGAGGCTCTGAAGGATCAGGCAGTCGGCATTATTGAGGAAGCCGGACTTGAAGTTGATGAGACAACGCTTTCCGATGCAAAGTGGATCGCAACTCACGAGATCCCTCTCACAAAAGAGACGATCAGTGCGTACGAAAATATAAAGGATATTAAGCTGCCGGCGGATCCGAAGGATCTGATAGCGGCCATGACCGTAGCCATAGAAAAAGGAGAGATTCCCGAAAAAGCGGATCTGACACAGACAAAAAGCCTGTATGTACAGGCCTCGGAGCTTGTGGACAGATTCATGAGCATGGATGATCCCGAAGACCTTACACGTCACAGACAGCTTGAGGAAGTCAGGCTTGTCATGACAAAAGAAGCAAACCTGACGCTCCTTCGAAAAGGGATCAATATTGAGACACAGCCGCTCGAGGAACTCGTGGATCGCTTAAAAGAAGCCGAAAGAGAGTTTTATGCACCTCTTCTTGAAGATGAAGGAAAGCTTCGTGAAGGTTATGAGCCCGAAGAGGCGGCAGATCTTGATTCAAAGATAGATATCTACAAGCAAACGAGACAGGTAATAGACCTGATCCCTGCGCTTCCCGCCAGGATCATTGCCGATAAAGCCGGATCGGATGATTTTACCCTTGCAGGCATCGCAAGAGACGGCCGGGCACTGAAGGAATCCTATGACAGGGCTGCTCAGAGTTATGAACAACTCATGACCGCACCGAGAGCCGATATGGGAGATTCGATCCGAAAAGCGTTCAGGAACGTTGACGATATACTCGAAAGCCTTGAGATGGATACAAACGATGCAAACCGCAAAGCCGTAAGGACTCTCGGCTACGCGGGTATGATGATAAACAGGGAATCTGTGGATAATATCAGGACGGCTACACATGCGGTAGAAAGAGTGATAAATCTGATGACACCCGCTAAGACGCTTTCGATGATACGTGAAGGCATCAATCCTCTCGGTGAGGATATCTTCAAACTTGAGAAGACTCTTTCAGAGGAGTCGTTTGAAGAATCGGGTGAGAAATACAGCAGATTCCTGCTTCGCATGGAAAGATCAGGACAGATATCGGATGATGAGAAACAGGCGTTCATCGGTATGTACAGACTCTTTGACAAGATCGAAAAACAGGACGGACGCGTGATCGGAAACGTTCTTTCATCCGGAAAAGAGCTTACTCTCGAGAATATGCTCGAAGCATCAAGATCAAACAGACAGACGGGTAGTGAATTTGTCATAGACGATGATTTCGGCCGCCTTGAGCAGCTTGTGGAAAAAGGCGAGTCGATCACATCACAGTTGGACCGTGCATTTTTAAAATTCATCGATCCGGCACCCGACAAAGATACTATAGCCGAAAAGCTGGACCGTATAAGGACAGCGGCAAAGATCGCAAAACAGCCGGAAGAAATACTTTCTATCATATCGGAACCCGTTACCGCGGAAAACATCCTTGCGGTAAATGCGCTGACAGGCGGAATGGGACCGGCATACAAAAAACTGTTTCAGGGTGGCCGGGAGGCCGAAGATGATAAGAACGGACGTAAGAAGGAAAGACTTACGCATGACGATATAGACGACGTTGTCAGGAACCTTGATGACAGGGAAAGCCTTGAGGCTTCATATGAAAGATTTCTGGAGAAAGCCTCACGCATTGCCAAGGAAGAAGTTCTTTCATCAGAGACGAGTGAAGATGTCAGGATGTACGGCATGATCTATAAACAGGTCGGATTTGCGGCAGCCCTTGCTGATAAGCAAAGTTACGAGATCCCGGTACTGTTTGAGGATAAGGTAACATCGATCCATCTGACCATTATCCATTCAAAAGAAGAAGCAGGGAAAGTTAAAGCTTCGTTTGAAAGTGATACTTACGGGAAGGTCGAGGCCTCATTTACTCTTTCAAAGGACGGAGTTGACGGATTTGTCGTATCTGATTCGCGCGCAGGGGTTGATAATCTTAAAGGTATTGACGATAAAATAAGAGAAGGTTTTGAAAAGGAAAACCTGAAAACCTCAAATCTGTCATACATATTCTCGGCAGGAGGAGCCGCAGACGGATACATATCAGATCAGAGCGAAACAAGAGTTTCCGACAGAAGTTTATACAGGATCGCAAAAGCATTCATATCAGCACTGGGATGATCGCGGAAGGAGAGTAATATGAAGATCAATTCAAACATGCAGGCACTCATAGCACAGAACGTACTTAGGACCAACGAGGAAAAGAATGCCGCTTCAACGGAGAGACTGTCCGCGGGATTCAAGATCAACCATGCGAAGGATTCACCGGCCGGAATGGCGGTTTCCAATCGTATGCATGCTCAGATCAAGAGCCTTTACAAGGCAAAAGATAATGCAAGCAATGCGGTTAATGTCGTACAGACCGCAGACGGAGCCCTTACGGAAGTCCATAATATGCTCCAGCGTATGAACGAGCTCGGGATCAAGGCTTCAAACGGAACCCTGACAACTTCCGACCGAGAGGCAATTTACAAAGAAGTCGATGCTCTCCGCACGGAGATTGCACGTATAGCCAAGGACAGCGAATACAATACCCAGAACCTGCTCGGCGGCGAACAGGAGATGAAGGGATATACAGACAACTCAACGGTAAAGGTCAGTGTATATGACATCGGTTTTCCGAAAGGAGATTATATTCTGTCCGTAGATGAGGGCGCCGGTACGGCAACTCTTAAATCTGCTCCGGTTCCTCCATCGACTACACCCGGAGAGGTTACAGGACTGAAAGTTGAGCTTGATAAGGAAAACGGCCGTGTCAGGGCCACAATGCCTGACGGATCCGAGGCCGTATTCTCATACCAGCCGGGAAGCTCTCCTGCAGATGTTGCAATCAACCTCACCGGTATCGGCGGAATGAAGATCCAGGTCGGAACATCAACAGGTCAGGAAATCCAAGTTGTGATACCCAAGATGGATCCGGTATCTCTTGGAATAGACAAGATAGATATGCGTACGGAAGAAGATGCCCGCAAGTCGCTCGATACGATACAGAAAGCGATCGAATATGTTTCGTCTGCAAGGTCCGGACTCGGAGCATATCAGAACAGACTCGAATCAACCGTTGCGTCTCTTGCGGAGACGGTTGAAAATCTCGAGGGATCGTATTCAACGATCAAAGATGTGGATATGGCCGAGGAGATGGTAGAATACACGAAGCTTCAGGTTCTCGTCCAGGCCGGAACGAGCATGCTTGCACAGGCAAACGAGCAGCCGCAGCAGGCATTGCAGTTACTTCAGTAAAGAAAGAGGTACCGTATGACAAAGGAAAGGATCCAGGAATATACACTTAAGATAACAAATGCATCTGCGACCGAGATCATAGTAATTATGTACGATCTGGCGATTGAGTATATCCGCGCGGGAAGGGATGCTATCGACAAAAACGATCATGAGCTTGCCAGGAATGAGTGTACCAATGCGGGAAGGGTTCTGGGAGATCTGATCTCGTCACTTGATTTTACTTATGAAATATCCTTCCCTCTTTTCAGGATATATGAGTATATTTCCAAAAAGGTGTCAATGGCTGTTATTAAGAACGATGCGAGTGCACTTGATGAAGCTGTAAGTCTTCTGTCATCCCTTAAGGAATCGTTCGAAAAACTTGCTCAGCAGGACAGTTCCGGACCGGCGATGAGCAACGCGCAGACGGTTTATGCGGGTCTGACATACGGCAAGGGAACGCTCAACGAGAGCACAGCGCATTCATCGGACAACAGAGGATACAAAGTTTAGCAAATATTTACAAAAAAGAGGCCTTCGGACGAGTTTCCGGGGCCTCTTTTTTATGTACAATAACGAAAATCAGATTAATGGTCCGCTTCTGTTTACAACGCACGGATACTGTCTTATAATCCGGGATATACATATCGGATCGAGTTCTTTTCCCGAAAGGGGATCCGCCGTATCGGCAATGATCCAAGGCAAATAACAGAGTTTCAGGATATTGGAAGGAGGCATACATATGCCGGTATCCCGTGTATATACGGACATCAAGGACGATGTCCATAAACAGGTATGCGACAGACTCGTCAGATACCCCGACGGGGATGACGCGAAAGTCATGAAGCTGATCAAAGAGTGCATTCTCGCAAACAGGTATTCGGATTCCCTGACACCCTCCGAGCGCGGAAGGATGTGCCATGAACTTTTCAACAGGATCAGGAGACTCGATGTTTTGCAGGATCTCCTGGATGACGATCTGGTTACGGAAATAATGGTTAACGGTCCGGATGAGATTTTTATTGAGCGGGAGGGAAGGCTCTTGGGAACAGGCATCTGTTTTGATTCTGCGGAAAGGCTGACGGACATAATAGGAAGGATAGCCTCCGAAGTAAACAGGACCGTTAATATGTCTTCCCCGATACTTGATGCAAGACTTGCCGACGGGTCAAGAGTGAATGCGATCCTCGATCCCGTTGCCGTAAACGGACCGACCCTTACGATACGGAGATTTCCGAAAAATCCCGTGGATGCAAAAAAGCTGATAGCGACAAACAGCGTAACGGAGCCTGTCATGAGATTTCTAAAAGACCTTGTGGCAGCCGGATACAACATTCTGATAAGCGGATCGACCGGGTCCGGTAAAACGACTTTTTTAAATGTCCTGTCCGGATTCATACCGGCGGATGAGCGTATTGTGACCATCGAGGATGCCGCGGAACTTCGGATAATGGGCATCAGGAATCTTGTCAGGCTCGAAACGAGAAACGCGACACAAAGCGGATGCAGCCCGATAACGATAAGGGATCTTATCAGGGCATCACTTCGGATGCGTCCGGACCGGATCGTTGTCGGTGAAGTAAGGGGAGAGGAGGCGATAGACATGCTCCAGGCGTTCAACGTCGGTCAGGACGGTTCTCTTTCGACAATACATGCAAACAGCGCAGCAGATGCTATCGTACGGCTTGAGACAATGGTTATGCTCTCTACAACGATCCCGATGGAGGCTCTTCGCCGCCAGATAGCCTCGGGAGTCGATATCATAATCCACCTGGGGAGACTTCGGGACAAGAGCAGACATGTCCTTGAGATAAAGGAAGTCATCGGGACGGGGGGATCCGGTATTGAGACGAGTACACTTTACAGATTTGAGGAGGAAGGGACACAAAACGGGATGATCCTGGGAACACTTGTGAAGGAAAGCGAACTGACGAATAAGGATAAACTGATAAGGGCGGGATTGATAAGTGAACAGTAAAAATGAAAAACTCGGAAAAACTGAGCTGCTCATGTGCTCGTTGGTGTATATACTGCTGTCGGCTGCCGCGGCATGGCTTTTTTATGATTCGTTTCCGGCCATGTTGTTGTTTGCGCCGTTTTTCATTTTATTCATAAAAGCGGTAAAGGCGGCAAAGAAAAAGAGGGAAGAGAGGATACTGACGGAAGGATTTATCAGGTCTTTGATATCTCTCTCAACTTCCTTAGCTGCCGGTGAATCTGCTGAAAATGCGTTTATTTCGGCGCAGGCCGATATGGAAAAGCTGTACGCAGCGGGCAATATAGTCCGTGAACTTTCGATCCTCAATTCCCGGGTCGCAGCCGGAAGAAGGATTGAGGACGCCCTGTTTGATCTTGCAAAAAGGGCGAAAATACCTGAAATATACGATTTTGCGGTCGTATTTGCCGTGGCCAGGGAGAAAGGATCGGATTTTCCGGCTGTGATCTCATCGTGTGTACAGGTTATGGAGACAAAGCGGCAGACAGAGAGTGAAGCGTGGGTCTTGATACGGTCCAAACAGTATGAACAGCGGATCATGTGCGTGATACCTCCCGGAATACTGCTGTATCTGCGTATATCATCCGGAAGCTTTACAGGGATACTGTATCATAATGCGGTCGGAGCGGCAGTGATGACGCTTTGTCTGGCCGTCTATGTACTGGCATTTTACCTTTCGGAAAAGATAGGGGATATAAAAGTATGAACATAAAGGAACGTCTGGTTTCAAAGAAAACCGCTATGTATCTAAGGCAGATTTATTCCGGGAAAGAATCGGAAAGGATCATACGGATCCTGTGCAAAAAAAGAGCTCTTATGATCGCGGTCATAACATGCATAACCGTTCCGGCAGCCATACCTGTCTTTATTACGGAAAGCATTTCGGCTTCACATCCCGTGACCGGATTAGAGCGGGGCGAATACGGGGAAGGAGTCAGGACCGTGACTTTGCGGGCCGTTACCGAGACCGGGCAGGAAGAAAGAGTTACGGTAAATGTCAATGAGCGTAGGTACACCGAGCGTGAACTGGAGGAGTTCTCGGATAAACTGGACGAAGAACTGGCAACACTTATTCTTGCGGATAACCCGGATACGGAAAATGTCATGTACGATCTTGATCTTAAGAACAGGATAACGGGATATCCTTTTGAAATAAGCTGGAAGAGTGATAAACCCCTTATTCTCGGAGGAAGCGGAATGATAAATCATGACAGGCTGGAGAAGGAAGATCCGGATAACGAAGGCGTGAATGTGTGTTTACGGGCTACTCTCAAGTACGCTGACTATTTGGAGGATAAGTATTTTTATGTCATACTCCGCCGGACGGTCGGGACGGTGGCCGAAAATCTGAAAAACTGTATAGAAGCTTCGGTGATCGAGAGCGATCAAAAGACTCAGACAGATAAGGAGCAGGAACTGCCCAAATACTCGGGAGGGCACAGACTCATGCTTTATGAGCAAAGACCCAACAAGGGATGGGCGATATTGTTTGCGGGGGTCATGGCGGCGGTGATACCGATAGTCGTTAAGGACGGTAAGATAAAGGATAAAGCGGATGAGCGCAGCAGGCAGATCGAAAAGGATTATCCGAAGGTACTGAACAGGTATATGCTTTACTATATGGCAGGGATGAATCCGAGGGCGATATGGACCGCCATATGCGACAGATACGAATCCGAGAGGGAACTGTCGGGGGAGGGAAAGAGATATGTCTATGAAGAGATGATAAGCGCTAAGAAGAAAATGGATGAAGGACTGACGGAACTTGCCGCTTACGATGAATTCGCCACAAGGTGTAACAGTCTTAAGTTCAGGACATTTACCGGTCTTGTCAGGCAGGCCGTTGTAAAGGGAAACGACGGACTCGGACGGCTTTTGTATGAAGAAACGGAAAAGGCGGGACGCGATAACATCAACCGTGTGAAAGTAGAGGCGTCGGAAGCTTCGACCAAACT
>JAEEGL011573678.1_pt1 | contig 12700 bp, 12 predicted proteins | sample 9134231 | NCBI WGS metagenome assembly JAEEGL01 (sample SAMN16246548, study PRJNA631951) | gut metagenome | biome: gut microbiome; feature: rumen; material: fiber-attached | host: Bos | place: Iran: Karaj | collected 2018-10 | reverse complement strand
TGATAGCCCAAAGGAACAGGAACAGATCCTTAAAGAAGAGTACCTTCACGATATTCTTGTAGTCGGGACCGAAAGCTGCTCCCAGCGGTGAAAGGCTTGAATTTTCTTCCAGGTTTTTAAGGAAGAACTTGTCACAGCCCAGCTTCACGGGATTGATAAGGAAAATATCCACTGCGGTCGCTATAACAAATATTATCACGAATATAACCGCAAAGATGGCAAAAACAGCGATCCCTGCTGCCAGTCCGGCGCCGCTTCCAAAGTCAAATCCATGATCATGGTCGTCATCGTAATCATAATCATAGTCGTAGTCATAATCATAGTCGCCTTCGAAATAGTCATCAACATCCCTGTCAAAATCTCTCTCAAAGCGGTCGTCCTTATCACCGTCTTTGTTAAATGCATTTGAGAAACCCGAACCGCCAAACCTGTATCCGCCGCCGCCTATACCTCCGCTTATAAGCGCAACGATAACAGCGACAAGAACACACAGCCAGTAATTGGCCTTAAACCGGGTTAATCCCTTCTTCTTGACTTCACTTATCTTCCACATACTAATGCCCTCCGATCAAGATTTGCACCAATAATCTGAAATCAGATACCGCGGTGCATAATTATATATAGAATTATACTAAGATGACCGCTATTTTGCAACGATATACTTTAGGACTTATGAAAACAAGCAAAAACACTCTCGGCAGACTTGCGATCCATGGACTGTACGGACATGAGTTCTTCAACATCCGCCTTCTGTATCTCTTCGATCGAAGCAAAATTCTTCATAAGCGCCCGTCTGCGTTTCTCGCCAATACCTTCGATATCGTCAAGTATGGAATGCACCTGACCTTTACTGCGCAGCGACCTGTGAAATTCTATCGCAAACCGGTGTGCTTCATCCTGCACCCTTGTTATCAGCTTAAATGCCTCACTGTTACGTGATATCGGTATCTCGACATTATTATGATACAGCCCCCTCGTTCGGTGATTGTCATCCTTGACCATGCCGCACACCGGTATAGACAATCCCAGATTATCAAGTACTTCCTCTGCGATATTGACCTGACCCCTGCCGCCGTCCATGAGTATGAGATCAGGGAGCTTCGAGAATCTGTGATAATCCCTGTCATTCTCTTTTCCCGTCTGTCCGGTTTCATCCACCGCCAATGCTTCATTTTCCTTTGCGAGTTCATTTAGGCCATGCACAAACCTTCTTGTCAGCACCTCATTCATGCTCGCATAGTCGTTAGGCCCTTCTACTGATTTTATCTTAAACTTACGGTAGTCATTTTTCTTGGGCCGCCCGTCTTCATAAACCACCATTGAACCCACGGAATCATAACCGCTTATATTCGAAATATCATAAGCCTCCATACGCCTTATCCCGTCCATGTGCAGAAGTTCCATAAGTTCCTTCATGGCGCCTTCGGTCTTAGCCTTGTTCCTCTTTATCTTCTCGATATCCTGGCGCAAAACTATCTCGGCATTCTTCTCGGCCAGTTCCACAAGTTTTTCCTTTTTACCCTTTTGAGGAACCGTTATCCTAACCCTGCTGCCCCTCTTCTCACTGAGCCAGTCGGCGCACAGTTCCATATCTTCTGTTTCAACGGGAATGATCAGTTCCTTCGGGATGTACGGAGTACCGGCATAAAACTGCATAACGAAGTTTCTTATTATCTCCTCGTCCTCCGTCTGCTCCGTATGCTTCATGTAATAATGCTCGCGCCCGATTATCTTGCCGTCGCGGATGAAAAATACCTGAATGATGACGGAATCGCCCTCTCTTGCCATTGCGATTATATCCTTATCCTCACCACCGGTATCGGTTATCTTCTGCTTCTGAGCAATATCCTTAACACTCTCGATAAGATCCCTGGTCGCCGCTGCTTCCTCGAACTCAAGAGCCTCTGCCTGCCCGTTCATTTTCCGCGTGAGTTCATTGATGAGCGGTCTGTAATTCCCGTTAAGGAAATCAAGGGCTCCCTGTATGGACTTGCGGTATTCTTCTTTACTCACCGTTCCGAGACACGGTGCCAGACACTGATGGATATGATAATACAGACATGCCCTTCCCGTTTTATCCCGGCTTATATCAACATCCTGAAGATAATTCTCATCTCCGTTATACGCCATTTTTGCTTCATAATCCCCTGTCGGGACATTATCTCTGCTTTCAGCCTCCGGAAGATATATTTCCTTCTCAATATATTTGTGACTGCAGGTTCTGATTTTATAGATCTTACTTAAAAGTTCTATCGTATCCCTGACAGAACCTGCTGAAGTATACGGACCGTAATATTTCGCATTATCCTTGCGTATCTTTCGTGTTAAGAAAATACGGGGATAATCTTCCCCCGTCGTGACTTTTATATATGGATATGTCTTATCATCCTTAAGAAGTGTATTGTATTTAGGCTGGTTCTCCTTTATGAGATTGTTCTCAAGTACCAGGGCTTCAAGCTCAGAATCCGTGACCACATACTCAAACCACGCTATCTTGTCAACCATTGTCCGGATCTTCAGAGTCTTATTTGTGCTCTCACGAAAATAAGAACGAACACGATTTTTAAGGATGACAGCCTTACCGACATAGATAATGTTGTCATCCTCATCATGCATGATATATACTCCCGGTTTGGCGGGAAGTTTCTTTAATTCTTCTTCTATATCAAACAGGGCCGTACTCATCACTCATCTTTTTCCAAAAATATCCAAACACGCATAACCCGGCAAAACCGATGATATTTGAAATCATGTCATCGAAAAAGGATACGACCAGCATCACAAGACAGATCCCCGCAAGAGCAAGTATCAGCAGTCCGCCCTTATACGCATACTGTTCCCTGTCCCTGTAATCATGTGTATTCTTAAACCCTCTCACAAATCCGGGTTTTTTCGTGATAACCATGTATAAACCAAATCCCAGACATAACACAAAAGCTATAGCCGCTATCCATGTCATATCCGAATAACCAAATATTTCCATAATATCCTCTTGATCTTAAAAAATCTGTGTCTATCAGTTTTCTACAGCCTTGAGCTTGTCGGCAGCTTCGATCATATCCCGGACCAGCTCCTGAACCTCCATCACGGTACGCTCGTTATTCTCGGTAGCGGAACATGTAGTGGTCGAATGCGCCGAAACTTCCTCGGTTATGGCAGATATCGTCTGTATGCTCTCTACGATCTCCTCATTTGCGCTCGCGAGTCTGCCCACGATATTTGACAGCTCGCCGGAATCAGACCTGATCCTTTCAGCACTCTCCACGATCTTATCAAAACTCTGGGACGTTACCTCTGCCGATTCATTCTGTATCCGATTGCTTTCCACAAGGGAACTGATCGCCGATACGACCTTGTTTATCTCGCCGGATATGCCTTCTATGAGTTCACTTATATTTCCGGTGGCATTCTGCGTCTGTCCCGCAAGGTTTGATATCTCGCTTGCCACTACCGCAAAGCCTCTGCCGGCTTCTCCTGCCCTTGCAGCCTCAATGCTCGCATTAAGAGCTAGGAGCGATGTCTGTGAAGCCACATTATTTATTATCTGAACGATCGTCTCCATCTGCTGTGTAGAGGCTCTTAAATCCTCAACCTCTTTTGCCACATCATTTCCGGCCTGTTGCGAAACCACCGACTGATCGATAAGTTTCTTTATGTTCTCTCTGCCTTCATGTATGGCATCAACGGCTTCGGTAACATTGCTCCCTATATTTCCTGACGCATTGGTAACATTCTCTATCTGGCGCTGTATCTCTTCTGTCTTTAGCATCTGGTTCTGGATCGACTCCGCTGAATCAGCGGTACCGGACTGTACCTCCTGCATGGCATTCATAGTATTCCGGCTCGACTCGGCGAGTTCTTCCATCTTATCGGAAACAAGGCTGACATCTTCAACCAGCCTGCCCGAATTCTCCATTATGGATTCAAGCATCCTTGCGGTTTTTTCGCCCGTAGCGTTTATTACCTTCACCTTTGCCGCGTTCATCTTGGCTATAACATTATTAACGACTATGGAAAATATCGAAACGAGGATCATTATAAGGACCTCTATCTCCAGATCGGCCATTGCTCCCTCTTCCCAGTTCCTTATGGTAGCAAACTTGACTGCATGGATGATGGCTATGACCGATACCCCAATGCCCGTCGTTACAGAAAGTTTCATATCATTGTACATTGATGTCAGGAGCACTGTGGGGATCGCATATACAAAGACCAGAATAGTATTGGTTGTGATCATACACACGATCAAATAAAAGATCCCATAGCCTATCGCCATGATATGCCTTATGAACCGTGATTCCGGATTGAGCCTGTAAATGATCCAGCATGCGATCATGGGACCCAAGTCAAATATCTCGACCGGCAGGAATTTGTCCATACCTGCTTCACCCTTTACAAGCTGGATGATATACGCCACCGATATTATCGACGTTAGTACCGTGAACAGTACAAGTGCTGTCTTGTTTACTACAGCTTCGTTTGATCTTGAGTTTTCCATACATATCTCCTTTCGAGTCCGATGTTAGAAGTATAGACTATTTTATATCTTATGTAAACTGCACTATTTCAGTTCGATGATATTAAGATCATCTCCGGATGCGCACTTCCATTCCTCCATACTGCTGCCGTCATCATCCGGAACGTTGGGATCGTGTTCTTTGACAAAACCCGCAAGATAATTTGCCATCTTCCTGGCAAGATCATAATGATGTCCTCTGTACGGACGGTGGCACATGCTTATCGTCTCAAACCAGAACCACAGATCGCACGAATGGAACACACCCGGGTTGTCATCTCCGGGAATATCCGGCGCGAATTCATACAGGAAATACTTCTGCCTGCTGCCGGTCTTAAGCACCTGTCCGATCGCTTCATGTACCGATCTCTTTACGATATTTTCACCACCGACATTGAATTCATCTGCCGTGTAGCCTGTGATTATCGGGATATCCGCTTTTTTATCCTGCTCGAACAGTTCAAGCGCATTACCCTTGTATCTGACACCGTCAATTATGGGTGCAACCCTCGGATGATCCTTTACCCACTCGGCATATTTATCCCTTATATAGAATGCATCCAGTTTTCTTGCTTCTTCCAGAGAGCCGGCTCCAAGAAAATCGAAGAAAGCACTTCCCCCTTTTTCCGCCTTCTCAAGTGTTATCGGTTTTAAGATGTCATCACCTTCGCCCGGAAAGCGTATCATCCCGCTTAAAATAACCGCACCCTTTAACATACCGTAATTATCCGGATCTGTTATGTGGTCAAGCACGCTCCCTCCGCCTGCCGACTGGCCCCCGATCGTGATATTTTCGGGATCTCCTCCGAACGCCGCTATATTTTCATATACCCATTTAAGTCCCGCCCTCTGGTCGAGCAGACCGAAATTGGCAGGTGCATCCGGCGATTCCTTCGTTATCTCGGGATGTGCCAGGAATCCGAGCGCCGCCAGCCTGTAACCGACGCTTACTACAACAATTCCACGCCTTGCCAGACGCTCACCGTTGAATTCCATTTCTGCAGTATATCCCCACTGGAATCCTCCTCCGAATATCCAGAAAAATACCGGAAGCTTCTCATCCGTGCTGTTGGCAGGTGTCCATATGTTAAGATAGAGACAGTCCTCACTCATCTGTATATCCTTATCCACATGCCATTCCCGGCAGTACAGATCATCGCCCACACCGGGCCTGTCCTGTACCGAAATGGGGCCGAAGTTATAAGCTTCCTTCACACCCTCCCAGTCCTCACACGGCTGCGGAGCACGCCATCTGTTCTTCCCTGTGGGAGGTGCTGCAAAAGGCACTCCCTTATATACCGTAACCCTCGGATCGTTTCCCGGTAGTCCGCGCAGACATCCGTTTTTTACCTTTGTCTCCCTTAACATACCTTCTCCTTCCGATAAAGAAAATAATGAATATTTAAAATCATTATACCTTAATGATTTATAAATATAAACACATATGATATAATGAATATACAATTCATAAATATGAGGTGGCCTGAATGAATAATTTATTATCCCAGAACGAAATAGATTCCCTGGTGGACGCACTGAAAGCTCTTAAGGATTACGCCGACGATAATACAGTGACCGATGATATGCTGAACAATCAGGTGGTCCTGACACAGTCGGAGATCGATAAGCTGATATATTCGCTCAGTTCCGTCAAGGATTCTCCTTTATATAAGCCCGAATTAAACGTTGCCCTGTCACAGGACGAAATAGATTCACTGATCGATGCCCTTAATTCCTTTAAGGAATACGGCCAGCTCGATGAGCTAAACATGGAGATCTTAAAGAACCAGTCCGTTATGTCCCAGGATGAGATAGACAGCCTCATCAACAAGCTTATTTCCATTAAGGAAGAATAACGGGGATCACTGTTCCTTCTTCCTTATACCCACTACAACAAACCTTCCATTCTTAACATGGTAGCTGCAGGTAGACAGCGTTATGAATTCATCGCCCCAGTCTGCCTCTATGCCCATGTCGTACAAGGCCCTGTCCTTCACATTTCTCACATAATAATCAAAATCCGACCTGTCGGTAAGATCCGTAAAATAATAGTATCTGAACCTTCCCCGGTCATCATCCTTCTCAGGACGGTAGATGTCTTCACCGCCAAAATCATACCAAAGGTTGATATCATGAAGCGTAAGTTCCTGCGGTTCCACCTCTTCACCTTCCTCCGCTTTCTTTTCGATGCCTGCTTCCGCTATCTCCTTATCGGCCTGTTCCCTGTCTTCCTCGGTCTCGATCTCTTCCTCGGGTATCTGTGAATAGAAGGCCGCAAAAAGTTCATAATCCTTCTCTTCATAAAGGGTATCGAAATGTATGATATGATGCTTCCTTCCATACGATTCATCCGCAAATTTTGCAAGGGAACCGAAGGCTGTACCGTCCTTCATGTTATGCCCGTAGATAAGAGTATTGTTATAACCCGGCTGCCAGTCGACCGCAATGAACAGGGTCCCTTTCGACTGATCGCTCCCGTCGATCGCCCTGTGCAGGAAAAAATTCTGGCTGCCCGGAGTATACACTACAGGATCGTCTATTTTCGAATCATCCACTTTAAGCCAGCCGGCGACATACGGATTTATCTTAAGCAGTTCCGTATATTTCGGCAGAGGCTCCGGAGATTCTTCGGTATTATCTTCCGCCGCAGGACCTTCCGTTTCCGCTTCTTCCGCCGAAGATCCGTCTTTATCCGGTCCGTCCGCTACGAAACCGCTAATATCCGCTTCTTCCATCGGGGTTTCTTCCGATGTGTTTTCAGATTCCGTCAGCGCAGCATCCCCGGAGGATTCCGATGCAGCCGCTTCTTTGATATCCTGCTGTGTCTGCCCGGATCCTTCCCCGGATATAAGGCCAGGGATCTCACATCCCGTCATCGTAAAGATCATAGCGGCAGCGCACAGACTTACAATGAGCCTCCAACAATATCTGCTCCTTTTTCTTCCGGTCTTCTTAAACAGGTCCATATATTTCACGGTCCTCTTCATGCCCTGACTTCGTTTGAACATTTTCCCGTATCGGTATATTCCGCGATATTTTCAAGCGTCGTATGCGCGATGTTATTAAGGGCTTCGCGTGTAAGGAAAGCCTGATGGGATGTCACTATCACATTCGGCATCGAGATAAGCCTTGCCAAAGTATCATCCTCGAAAATGTGTCCCGACCTGTCCTCGAAGAAGACATCTGCCTCCTCCTCATATACATCGAGGCAGGCAGCTCCTATATGGCGCTTCCTTATGCCCTCAAGCAGCGCTTCCGCATCTATGAGGGCGCCCCTTGAAGTATTTATAAGGACTACACCCTTCTTCATGCTCTTAATGCTCTTTGCATCGACCATATGATAGGTCTCATCGGTGAGAGGACAGTGGAAGGAGATTATATCGCTCCTCTTCCATATCTCCTTAAGATCTGCATATTCAAAATCGGCATCCTTTGCCGGAAACTTATCATAAGCTATCACATTCATCCCAAAGCCCCTGCAGATATCGATGAATACACGGCCTATCTTACCGGTGCCGACAACACCGACCGTCTTGCCGTGCAGGTCAAAGCCCATGAGACCGTTTAAGCTGAAGTTGAAATCCTTCGTCCTTATATAAGATTTATGTATACGTCTTATCGATGTGAGCAGCAGTGCAGCGGCATGCTCTGCAACCGCATAGGGTGAATAAGCCGGAACCCTTACGACTCCTATCTTCCCGGCCGCCGCCTTGATGTCCACATTATTGAATCCGGCGCAGCGAAGGGCAATAAGCTTAACGCCCTTTTTTACCAATGAGTTTATGACCTTCTCATTCACCGTATCGTTTACGAATACGCACACTGCATCGTATCCCTTGGCAAGCTTCACCGTATCCTCGTCAAGCTTTGTCTCGAAATACTTGATCTTGATATCACCCTTACTGTTGGCTTCGTCAAAGGACGCCATATCATAATCCTTTGCATCAAAAAATGCGACTTTGATCTTACTTCCCATATCTGAATACCTCCCTATCTTGGAAAACCGTTAAGCTGTTTATCGATCTTATCGGCGGCTACATTGTACTCGCCCAGCCCGTCCTTTAGTTCCTGTCTCCTTGCCGCACACCGCTTACTGTCTTTATCATCGCCCTTTCTGTCATATACTTTTTCCATGAACGACAGATGTGCGTACTCTGCGATGTCACAGTAATATTTTGAATCTTTGTCAACCTTTCCCATGGCGGCATTCCTCGTATAATATATTGATGCCATGCTCCCGAACTGATCCGCCTCAAGGCTGTATGTCATAGATGATATGCTGCCGGTGGAATTTTCATACACACGCCTTACCTCACTTATGGTGGCAAACAGAGTTATCACGAAAATAAGCGCGGCGATTATAAGCGCGATATTCATTATGATCCCGAGAAGACTCCCGTATTCCTTCTTTATCTTTTTTTCAACATTCTTATTACTGCTCACCGAGGATCACCTCCTCTAAATATGCACTTCTCTTGTTTTCCGTCATCGCAATGAATTCCTCAAGTGCCTTTTCATCCATACCCAGATAGACGGAAAGAGCGGCATCCACATCCGCCTTCATGTCATCGTAATACTTAAGATTGTTCTCGTTCTCTTCCCTCTCCCTGCGGTCCTCTACAGTTTCATAGAATTCCCCGATAAACCTGCTGCATCTTCCGGCATCGTTTGAAGCATCCCACTTAAGCCATTTCTCATCGTCACCGTGCATCACGATCTTCTCTACAGACCCGATCGTATCCATATAGTAATCGGCACAGAACTTAACATTTTTAAAATCCTCGAACTTATCTTCATAAACAGGTATGCTGTTATATGCTATATAAGAAGAAAACCCGCTGTAATCGCCGTTTTCAAGATATTCTGTCATCTTGGCCCGGCATTTATCCGGATGCTTAAGCGCCTCTCTCCTCCTTGCCTTCTCAGGGAAGCTGTATGCCCTGCTGTAGATGAGCATCATTATTCCAATCCCGACAAGCAGCAGAGCAAGTATCACAGCCTTAACGGCAACGGATGCAAATCTCTTCGTCTTTCTCGTTACCTCTTCCTCCGTGACCTTATACCGCTTTTTATATTCCTCCATTGCCCTTATGTGTTCCGCGGCATCCTTATTGACATTCCCGCAAAACGGACATACCTTATCCTCGAGGCTTATCTCTCCTCCGCAATTACTGCACTTCATCCCAAAACTCCTTTATCATTTGATACCTTTTTTCTCGATGTAATCCCGGCAGTCCGAATACTTTATATATCTTCCGTTCCTTAACTGTTTTAAGAACCCTTCCAGTTCCTCGCCGGACATCCCGAACCTGCTGTTAAAGTCATCAAGATAAGGCTTCCTCAGCTCATCCAGATACTTATATTCTTCTTCCGAGATATCATTGTGGTAATCAAACTCATACAGATACAGTTCCCTGTACATGACTTCTTCGAGCGAATATCCCGTGGACTCATATTCCCTGATCGCATCCTCTGTATTTTTGATCTGTCTTAAGCAGTCACAGAAACCGTTATGTGAAAAATTGTACATATTATGGCCTTCCTGTGCCGCCTGTATATAAAGGGTGAGCAGCTGCTCATAATCACCTTTGTCATAGAGCTCATCCCATACCGGATAATTCCTGCTGCGCCACAGATATTCCTGTCTTTCCTGCTCTTCATATTTCTTCTTACTCCTCTCCTCATTTATGAGCACGGCCGCTCCGATCGCGGCAAATATGACGAGCACTGTTATGAGCCATTTCCATACCTTCTTAAACTGTCCCTTTGTCTCTGTCTGCGCACTGTCCTTAAGTTCTGCGAGATCCTCCTTGACATCCTCCAGTTTATCCATATATTCGGCCTCGGCCGCTTTATAATAAATGGTCCCGCAAAACGGACATTTTACTTTATCGGTTTCAAATTCCGCCCCGCAGGACGGACATACTATCTTCTTATCCATAACCATCAGTATATCACGAAACTCATCCTATTTGTATCTTTCGTATGCCATTACTCCTATCCCGTCAAACCTGCTGCCGTTATCGTAAAGCGCCATGCACACATCAAGCTGTGGCATCAGCAGTACCGCTCCCGTTCCCTCACCAAGCGCCATCCCTGCATTTATCGGTGCACTTAACGACAGCTCCTTCATTATCCTTCCGCTCACGGGTTCCTTTGGCATATGCGAAGCGATACATGCCCTGCTGCACCCTGCATAAATACGCTCCGAGGCAAGCGCGGCCGACAGTGTTATAAGGCCGTCAAGGATGATGGGAACATTAAGTTCATTCCCTGCCTTTAGTGCTCCGGTCATCGCCGCTATATCATATCCGCCGAACAATGTAAGGATCTTCATTGCATCATCCGCATTATACGTATATCTGTTAAGAGCCTCATTTATAACATCGCATTTATGCGACAGCTTCTCATCACTAAGACCCGCACCCCTTCCCGTAACTTCATAGGGATCAAGTCCCAGGAGCGCACATGAGACGGCAGTCGCGGTCGTGGTATTTCCTATGCCCATCTCACCGAGCAGTATGACATCATTGCCCTCTTCCTTAAGCTGTCTTACCGTTTCATAGCCGGTTTCCATGGCAGCACGTGCCTCATCTTCCGTCATTGCAGGTTCCTTCAGGAAATCCCTTGTGCCGTTCCTTATCCGTCTGTCCATGATGCCTTCCACCCTGCTGCCTTCCATTCCGACATCCACCGGGCAGACCCTTACTCCCGCTTCCTTAGCCATTATGCATACGGTCGATCTGTTTTCCGCCATCGCCACGGCAACGCTTTGCGTCACTTCGGGACCGCACTGGGATACTCCTTCTTCTACGATCCCGTTATCGGACAGAAAAACAAGCAAAGTCCTGTTCTTAACGGATGGCCTCTGTGTCCTCTGGATCATACCGATCCTGGCTATGATACCTTCATAGATGCCAAGTCCGTCAAGCGGCTTTGCTATACTGTCCCAATTATTCTTTATCGCTGAATATATTCCCTTATCCGCCGGATCGGGCAGTTTTGGATCCTGCATTACCATTTTACGATAAAATATCTCATCCCACCGGATCAGTCGATGTTTATGATCACATATTCCGACTTGGTCGCTGTCTTAAACAGTATCTCCCAGTCCGAAATGCCCGATGTTACGATGAAATCCGTTCCTCCTCTTCTCTCAAATCCGTATGTATTATCATTTATATCAAACCATTCACCGACATAGGTAACCGGGAACACCTGGCCGCCATGGGTGTGTCCCGACAATACCAGGTCTGCCTTCGCTGCGGCTTCGTTATCATAATCTGTCGGCTGATGATCCATGACTATCATGTATTTTTCAGGGTCAAGTCCGCTCACGAGATCTTCGATCCCCATGCGTCCGCTGCGGCTCGCATCCTCCCTTCCCACAAGATAGAACCTGTCATCTATAAGTTCGGTCATGTCAGATAAAACATGCACATGGTTTTTCTCAAGTTCCCTTACCAGATCCTCTCCGGTAAAATCATCTTCTCCGTTCCGGTTGTATCCCCTGTCGTGGTTCCCGAAGACATACCATACACCGTACTTTGGATCGATCCTGCCCAGTTCCTCGCACGCTTTTATCATCTCGGACTTCTCCGTGCCGTCATCAACATAATCCCCGACGATCAGCACTATGTCCGGAGAATGCGCCATTATCTCATCAAGGAGTTCCGCGAAACCCTTCGCATCAAAAGTCGTTCCAAGATGAGAATCCGCAAACATCGCAACCTTAAGCCCGCCGATATTTTTATCCGTCTTAAGATCATATATAGTGGGATCGACATGAAAACAGTTTATGCAGCCTGCGATAAGATAAACAGCACAAAAAAGCAGAGACATCCATCCCTGCCAGTAAGTCTTGAACGGTTTCTTACGGTAATTCTTAACGATGATCCCGATAAGCCCGAAGATCAGCCTGAAGCTTATCACGAACAGAAGTATGACGATGGCATTGACCATCGACATAACGACCGTAAAGAACGCGAACATGAGCGCTATGACAGCGAACGAGATAAGCGATGCCTTCTTCCTGTTATCCCCTGCGAGTTTCTTAACAAAGGCGAACTGCCTTACCGCCCATGTCAGATACACGATCCCGACGATACTGCATACGATCGTCAGTAAAAATATGAACATCCACATATACGGTCACGCTCCTTAAAACCCTACGCGGACTTAAGC
>JAEEGL011437640.1_pt1 | contig 12700 bp, 6 predicted proteins | sample 9134231 | NCBI WGS metagenome assembly JAEEGL01 (sample SAMN16246548, study PRJNA631951) | gut metagenome | biome: gut microbiome; feature: rumen; material: fiber-attached | host: Bos | place: Iran: Karaj | collected 2018-10 | reverse complement strand
TTGATATAGGTTTGCATGTTTCTGAAGGGACCGAACATGAAAATTCGACCGTCCTGAATAGGATCACCGCTGATCAGAACACGGCTTTCCACATCCAGCAGAGCGATACTTCCCGGTGTGTGCCCAGGAAGATGGATAACCTCCAGTTTGCGTTCTCCGAGATCCAGAATATCTCCTTCCAGAATCGGTGAAATCTTTCCCGGCTGATCTTCTCGACAAAAGTTTGATTCTTCCGCGGGATGCATATAGAAGGATTCAAACTGGCAGTTGCTGGCTACATGGTCGCGATCTGCATGGGTATTCACCAACAATATGGGTAAATCTGTCAAGCTTGCGGCAATATCTCTAGCATTACGTACATTTCTCCCGGAATCTACCAGCAAAGCGCGTTCTGTACCAACAAGAAGAAAGAAACGCACACCACTATCCTCGATACGCCACGAATTGTGATTGATTCGAATGATCTCATAATCCATAACAGTATTCCTTCTCAAAAGATTAGCTGTTTGCAGTATTCCTGAGCGGCGGGATCAATATTTTGCATTTAGAGCCTCAAAATGATGATGCGCCTTTTATTATTTGTCCGTCTGGAACATCTCCACCGCTTTTTTCAGGTGATCTGTAATCAGAAGATGCTGGGGACAGACGCCTTCACACTGACGGCACTCGATGCAATCAGATGCCTGATGACCTTCTGTGGCGACACGGAAATAGTCTTTTCTCGCTGCTGCCATCTGGCCGTTACCCAACTGCATATTCATAGCCGAGAAAATATCAGGAATGCAGATTTGTTTCGGACAGCCTTCAACGCAGTATCGGCATGCTGTACAGGGGATTGTTGAAGCATTTCCCAGAATACGTTGTGCCTGACGGATTGCTTCCTGCTCTTTCTCGTCAAGAGACTGGAAGTTTTTCATATAGGAAAGATTATCTTTCATCTGTTCCACATTGGACATGCCGGAAAGAACAGTCAGAATTCCATCCAGCGAGGCTACGAAGCGGATTGCCCAGGAAGCGCAGGACATATCCGGGTGGATCCCATGAAACAGGCTTTGAATCTCTTCCGGTGGATTGGCAAGATTCCCGCCTTTGACTGGTTCCATTACCGTAATGAGTTTTCCATGCGCTCTCGCAGTTTCATAATTGGCACGGGATGTGACTTTCGGGTTCTCCCAATCTGCATAGTTGATCTGCAACTGAACAAAATCCACCTCTGGATGCTCCGTTAGAAGCTGTTCCAAAAGCTTGGGTCCCCCATGGAAGGAAAATCCAAGATTACGGATCAGTCTTTTTTCCTTCTGCTCCTTTATGAAGTCCCAGAGGCGGAGTTTTTCATATCTTTCGTAGTTGTTCTCCATCAGAGCATGCAAGAGGTAATAGTCGAAATAACCGGCACCAGTCCGTTCCAGACTTGTTGCAAACTGTTTTCGTGCCGCTTTTTCAGTCGGTGCCACCTTGGCATTCAGCTTGGTAGCTAAAGTGTAGCTATCTCTTGGGTGACGCTCCACCAGTGCCTTGCGGATCGCAGTCTCTGATCCGGGATATACAAAAGCGGTGTCAAAATAGGTAAAGCCGGCTTCAAGGAACAGATCTACCATGGTTTTGACCTGATTTACGTCGATAGTGAATCCTCTTTTAGGCAGGCGCATGAGACCAAACCCAAGCTTCGGTGTATCTTTTCCGTATACGACTGGCATGTTTCCCCCTTTCCCGTTGTATAGCAGTGATACAAGCTTATATATTATTTATTATGGTTTCGGATCTGCTGGAAGGCTTGCCCACATTGCGTCGATATGTGCCATGAACTCATAAGGGTCGTTTTCCAGGTAGTTCCTTACAAACTGCTCATACGTCATTCCAAGTTTTGTTTCTGCGCTGTTTTCCTGTTTGGAAGTGTTTCTGCTGTCATCCATATGTCTGTACTCCTTAAAAAATAATGTGGACGGGCTGCAAATTGAAACTGTCAAACAAAGGAGGAGTCCGAGAAATAGACATTGATACTATGGTTCAATATGCAGGCGCTTGTCAAAGCCTGCCATATGCAGAACATCCATGACCTCCTGATGTACGTGTGTCAGGACGAGAGAACCGTTTACTCGTTTATGTGCAGCAACAAACTGCCGCAGACCCGCTGAAGAGATGTACTCCAGTTTATCGAGATCAAGAATCAGCGACATGGTGTCCGGTTCCAGTGCTTCAAGCTGTGCCTGAAGTTCATTTGCGGAGGTGGTGTCCAGCCAGCCGTCCAGCTTCAGAATAACGGTATTGTCGTTTATACTTTTTTCAATGTTCATATCGGGAACCTCCTTTCTGCTGACATTCTAAAGTTCGTGATTTAGTCCAGCTCGGTGAAAAAGCTGAGAGAATCCAGCGCCCAGATTACCCTTTCAAGATAGGCGTCATCTATGATAGGCCATCTGAAGCCAAGACGGAAGAGAGCATTGACAGTGAAGCGATGATCAGAGTCGACCATAGTGAGCGCTTCGCCTTCTTTGTTGGCATAGGCTACCAGGGAGAGTACAGTCCGGCTTTCATCCTCGTGCTTCGAAGCTTCAGCGAGCCGATCCCGGAAATGTGCATCCGGTACGATTTTTACATTAAAACCGTGACGGCATATAGCGTCCATCACATCTGCCATCGTGATGGTGTGATTGTTGTTGATGTGGAAAATACTGAAGCGGTTGTCTACCCCGGCAAGAGTGAGTGCTGCACTTGCAACAGAATCAATGGGTGAAAACTCTACCGGCTGTTCAAGAACACTGACAGGACACTCTCCGAGTTGAATGTAGGCCCAGAGCGATCGCATAAAGGCATTCGTCTCAAAATTAATCTGGAATTCTCCGTCAGAGAGTCTGCCCATCAGGTTGCCTGCTCGCAGGATTACTGCATCCAGACCACGATTTACCTTGGCGTTCAGGATTGCCCGCTCGGCGAGGAATTTGGTGCGGACGTAATCATTGCGTACGTTTTGTCCGAAATAAAGCATGTTTTCTTTTAGCGTCGTAAGGTTCTCAAACTCAATCTCACCGGCTACACTGAGTGTCGAGATCTGGACGAGACGCATGGACTTGCGCACACACAGATCCACAAGATTCTCAACCCCATGGTAATTGATGCGGTCAAGAGTATCGTCCTTGACAAAATGTTTGACACAGGCTGCACAATTGATGACTATGCCGGCGTCCACAGTATCCAGTGTGGCAAAAGTGTTCGGATCTGTGATGTCTCCTTCCACGCAGTAAATCCGTGTTCCGAAAAGCTCTGTCATCGTATCCCCAAAGTAATACATGAGCATTTCTTTCAGACGCCGTTCTGCAGACTCATAGCGGCCGCGGCGCATGAGACAGGTGATCTTGCCATCTGTTTTTTCCAGGAAGGCTCTGAGCACATGAATCCCAAGAAAGCCGGTTGCGCCGGTAAGGATTATGTTCCCAAGCGGACGGGAGGAGATCTCATCCACATGCTCCATAGCGTTGAAAGCGATAAAGTCGTTGATTGCAGTATAGTCGAAGTCTGCCGCTGCTTTGGATTTGTTCTCCGAGTCCATGCCAACAATCACACGTGCAAGCTCGCGAGCAGATGGATTGGTAAATACGTCTTTGTAAACAACGGGATAACCCTTGTTCATTGCATACATGACTACTTCTGCTGCACTGATGGAACTGCCACCGATATCGAAGAAGCTGTCTGTTGCACCGACTTTCTCCAAACCAAGAATAGCGGCATATTCCTCGCAGATTTCTCTCTCAAGCGGAGTCGCCGGTTCTACATAAGCCCGGTTTTCTTCACGCCGTTCCGGCTTGGGAAGTGCTCTTTTATTGACTTTCTGATTCTGGTTGAGCGGGATTGCGTCAAGCTGGAGGAAAGCCGAAGGAACCATATATGCTGGCTTTTTACTACGTATAAAATCGCTCAGGCTGCCGAAATCCACTGTATTGTCTGCCACAACATAGGCTGCGATGTATTTGCCGCCGAAGGCTTCATCTTCGAAAGCCTGAACGGTTACATCCCGAATACCGGAATACTCGCGGATAACGCCTTCAACCTCAGCAAGCTCGATCCGGAAGCCGCGGATTTTGACCTGGCCGTCATTGCGCCCGATAAAATCGATTGTACCGTCGGGAAGACGGCGAACAATATCCCCTGTGCGGAAGACCCGGTCAAAGCCCGGTTCGGAGCAGAAAGGATTAGCAGTAAATACTTCCGCACTTCTTTCCGGTTGATTGAAATATCCGCGTCCGACGCCGTGCCCTGCAATCCAAAGTTCACCCATCGCACCGATAGGCAGTTCATGGCCATATCTGTCTACTACATAGAGCTTATAGTTGGAAAGGGGCGAGCCGATCGGGATACGGTCATAAAGCCGATCAACCGGATGAGTTGTAGAGAAGATTGTGCACTCCGTAGGTCCGTATCCATTGGTGAGGGTATATTGTTCCGGTGGAGAAAACGGTACCAGCTTTTCACCTCCAACAGACAGATGAAGAAGGCTGCTCTCTTTGATCTGAACGGCAAACATGCGCCCCATCTGTGTTGTCATAAAGGAATGTGTCACACTATTTTCTTTATAATACTCATTGAGCCGCATCAAGTCAAGACGCATATCCTCCGGAACAATGCAGACTGTTGCGCCAGTAGTGAGAGCCGGATAGAGATCCATCATGTTCGCGTCAAAGCCAAAACTTGCATAGGCTGCGACAGTTGAATCCGGTGTGAGATCGTAATACGTTCTGTACCAGTCGCAGAAATTCACAAGGTTTTTATGAGTCAGCATAACGCCTTTGGGGTTACCCGTTGTGCCGGAAGTATAAAGAAGAATAAAGAGATTATCGGGTATTAGTCCGGAAGAGAAAATGTCTGCCGCCGGTAATGCCGGGATTTCCTGCAAATGGAGAACAGGCCCTTTGTAATCCGGAAGTAATCTGACAAGGCTCTCGTCGGCGATGAGTAGCTTTGCCCTTGCATCGTTGATCATGAATTGGAGACGCTCGGGGGGATAGCTCGGATCAAGAGGCTGATAAGCAGCCCCTGCTTTCAACACACCGAGAGCTGTTACAGCCATGTATTCACTTCGGGGGATCAGGATAGACACTACATCTTCAGGCCCGATTCCAAGGCTCCGCGTATAAGCCGCGATCCGATCCGACAGCATATCCAGTTCATGGTAGCTCAGATGATTTCTGCCGCAGATCACAGCGGGACGGCCAGAGTAAGCAGAAACAGTGCGCCGAAACAGAGAGACAATATCAGTATTCTCAACAGCTTTTTCCGTTTGGTTGAAAACAGCAAGACCGGCCTTTTTTTCTTCTGTTAGAAGCGAAATATCGTCTGTTACCTCATCACGTAAAAGTGCTCTCACAGCGAGCTCCAGGCTCTCCAGTATGGAACGGATATGCCATTCCTCGTAGTGTTCTGTTTTGTATTCGCAGTTAATGCGATATCCATCCTCTGTATCGAACACATAGAAGGTCAATTCCGCTTTTACTGCCTCCGGCTGGATGGCGACGGACTCTGCAGGTCTGCCACCTACTTTGAAAGAACCGCCTATTTTGCCCTCATATACGAAGAGAATACTGGCTTTCACGTCAAAGGATCGGGAAATCTCCGCGAAAGAGAAGATATCATTCGCCATACTCTCACTAAGCTGACGGCCGATGCGGGAGACAAAGCTTTTGCCGGGTTCGCGCTTGCCCGGTTTACACACAACAGGCAGCGTGTGGACGAACATGCCGACGGAATCAGCGAGACGTGAGTCATTTCTTCCGTTGTAGACAGTGGTGTAGACACAGTCTTCGCGGGCGAGGAATCTGGTGAGTGTCAGACCGAAAGCTGCATTCCAGAGTGCGTTTGCTGTGGTTTTCCCTTCACGCAGAATACGGTCCGTCTCCCCGCAATCAAGAATGATATGCCGGGTGAGAAATCCCACGCTGGCGATATCTTCATTCCGATCACGTACAGGCAGACAATCGGTATCCAACCCTTCAAGAATGGAGGTAAAGTAAGCCTTTGCTTTCTCATAAGCCTTGCTCGCGCGAAGCTGCTCCTCATCCAATGCTGCCTCATAGCCTGTAAACGTTTCTTTCACCGGAACACCGCCGTTATAAGCTGTCTCCAGATCATGCAGGAAGATTTCCAGGGATTCTCCGTCAAAAACAAGATGGTGGGCATCAAAAAAGAGATAGGGGATCGTTCCGTCCAGGATCAGCGAAACACGGACAAGTGGTTCCTCCGTAAGCCTGAATGGATGAACAAGCCCCGCAAAGCCCATGGGGAGATCTGTCTTTTTCAGTACTTCGATCCCGATCACAGCATCGTCGTTTCGCCGAGCCATGATCTCGCCGTTCTTGGTGGCAACAAGTCTCGTTTTCAGATAGGGATGTGCATCAATAACTGCTGTGAGAGCTGTCTGCAGGCGGGCGAGATCGACTGTCTGATCCAGCTTCAGTAAGAGCGGGATGTTGTAGGCGGTGGAATTTGGATTTGCCAGACACTCCACGTAAACTCCCTGCTGTACACTGGACAGCGGATAGAGGTCCCGCACGGTATAGCTGTGAGTATCATCGTTACGTCGGAAAAAGGCAACAATGTCACGCACGGTGTGCAACTCTCTCATGTCACGGGTGCGCAATGTGCGGTGAAATGCCTTTGACAGAAGTACATTCAGCTGCATTGCACTGATTGAAGAAAGACCTGCGTCCTCCAGATCAGTAAGCACGCCGAAATCACTGTGGCCAAGCGCTTCTGCCGCACAACCGAAAGCGAGACGTTCCTCTTCTGTAGAGGGCGATTCGCGAATGGTTTCATTCCGCTTCGGAAGCGGCAATGCCCGTCTGTCGACTTTCTGATTCTGCGTCAGCGGGATGGCATCGATTTGCATGGTCACAGCTGGAACCATGTAGGGGGGCTTTCTCTCTTTGATGAAAGCGTTTAATGCGGAAATGTCCACCGTTATGTCCGAAACTACATAGGCTGTGAGATACTTCATGCCTGTTTTTTCGTCAGCAAAGGCTTGCACTGTAGCATCGCGAATATCGGGATATTCGCGGACGACTGCTTCAACCTCTGACAGTTCAATACGGAAGCCGCGAACCTTAACCTGGCTGTCGTTCCGCCCGATAAAGTCGACCTTGCCATCAGAAAGCATACGCACTATATCACCGGTACGGTAGATTCGATTATACCCAGCTTCGTCTGACCAGGGATTTTCAAGGAAGCTTGCGGCAGTTTTTTCCGGAAGATTGAGATAGCCTTTCGACACATGCGGCCCTGCGATCAGAAGTTCACCCGGTGCAAAAGGAGGCAGCCTCCGCAGATGTTTGTCTGCGACATAGAGCTTGACATTATTGAGTGCTTTTCCGACAGGGATTCGGTGATAGAGTCGATCAACCGGTTGAATCGTAGCAAGTAGTGTACATTCGGAGGGACCATAAGCATTATGCAGCTTAAAATGGATCTTTGCAGGATCTATCGGTACAAGGGCTTCACCGCCGACCATCAGATCCTGCAGGCTCCCGCCCTCATAGGCAATTGCGAACTGTCTGCCGACCTGAGTTGTCATCTGGCTGACGGTTATACCGTTTTTGTTGATGAAATCGCAGATTGCCGGCAGATCGAGCCGAATCTCATCAGGAATGATATAGAGTGTGCCTCCACAGGTGAGCGGAGAATAAACCTCCACCATGTGAGCATCAAAACCGTAGCTTGCATAGGCGCCGTAACAGGTACGCTCATCCATTTTGTAATAATCCCTCGCCCAGCCGATCATCTCTGTGACATTGCCGTGGGAGAGCATAGCACCTTTCGGATTTCCGGTGGTACCGGAAGTATAAAGAAGCACAAAAAGATCATCCGGCTTGATTTCAGCATCAAAGGCATCCGCATCGGGGAGAGAAGAAAACTCTTCCGTAAACAGCACCGGGCCTGTATACGCGCTCAGCTTTCCGACTAAGCTTCTGTCAGTAATTAAAAATGTCGTGCCGGCGTCTTCGGTCATAAAACGGAGCCGTTCCTCCGGATAACTGGGATCAAGAGGCTGATAAGCAGCGCCTGTTTTCAGAATACCCAGTGAGGCAAGCGGCATGAATTCGTTTCTCGGAATCAGGACGGATACTACGCTTCCGTGGCCAACCCCCTGGGTATGAAGATATCCGGCTAACGCGTTGGTAATGCGGTCTGCTTCTCTGTAGGTATAGCTGCGCCCCTCGGCAACGATTGCGGTTTTATCTGGTGTCTTTACAGCACAGCGCCTGAATTGCGTTACAAGATCCGTCTGGTCACGTGGCGTCTCCGTTGCATTGAAGCAGTTGAGTAAATGCAGGCTTTTCGCAGAGACAAGTGTTATATCCTTCAGAGAGTCTTTTTCAAAAAACTCTCGGACGATCATAATATAAGTATCGACGAAGCTTTCTGCCCAGTCATCACTGTAGCAATCATTTCGGTAACCAAGATGGATTTTATAATTACCTGGCTCTGGTCGACTTACTTCAAAGAGAACAGGCGAAGCTTCAATATGGGCATCATCATAAATGCGTTCTACTTCGATGTTGCAGCCGTTAATAAGTTTATTTTCTATGGTATTTCCCTGGTATCCGAACGACAGCATCGGTTTTAGCCCAAACTGCTCAAATATCTTCAGATAAGGATACCGTGAATGAGTGCGGCTGTTCTGCTGTTCATCGTTGGCCAGCCGAAGAATGGCGTCAATCGAACCCTGTTCCTGAAAGTCCATACGGAAAGGCATTGTCCTGACAAACATTCCGACAGTGTTTATGTTATATTCGTCGCGCCCGGCATAGATCGTATTGAACAATACATCGTCCTGCCCGGTATAAACTGAAAGCAGATAAGCAAAGGCAGTAGTAAAGAACGCGGATGTTGCACATCCGGCGCGGTGACGAAGCGTTGAAAAGATAGTCTCATCCAAAGGTAAATCGCGGGTAAGCCAGGCTTGACTTCTTTTATTCTCCCATTTGTCAGGCTCTGGTATACAGTTTGTTTCACAGCCGGAAAGGAGTTTCGTCCAGTAGTCGAAGGATATTTTCGACTCATCGGACGATAGCCATGCAGCTTCGTGCTCGGCAAAATCAAAAGCAGATAACTTCTCTGTCTCAGGTTCCAGTCCATCCAGTGCGCGGCGCAAATCCTTTGCAAGAATGGCAGTGCTTGAGCCATCATATATCAGATGGTGTATATCTTCAAAAAGATACAGACTATTAGGAGTTTGATAGATCTCAAAACGGGCAAGTCTCTCTCCTTTGAGATCAAAGGGACGGACAAGATTTTTCTTCCTCTGTACAAATTCCTCTTCTGAAAGAGTAAACACCGGGATGACAAAGGATGTTTCGACCGTTTTCATGCAGATCTGGCCATCCGTATCGACAGTTAGAGTAGTGTTCAACGCGGGGTGAGCCGAGATCGTTTTTAAAAGTGCGGCTTTCAGTTTTTCTGAATCCATATCTTCGCAAAAGCGGCCGAGGAAAGGATTGTTGTATTGTGTCGACTCCGGATGAGCGATGCATTCCAGGTAAACTCCCTGCTGACTGTAATTTAATTTGCTAATCATTTTGTTCTCCTAAAAAGTTTTTTGCTATTACTAGAATAGCATGACAATTATCACAGAATCATCACACGCAGAAAGGTTAGCTGTATTCCTTAAGAATAAATATATCATACCCAGTCGATTGAATTCAACCGGAATATGCTAAAGAACCAGTGCTGCCTCCGGTTGACATCACTGTAAAACCTGTGGTATTGTTATCACAGAATCCCGGCGACTTCACGATTTCCAATGTAGACGATTGCCGTATCATTTATTCTGCATTTGTATCGGTATCAATTGAATATTACCGTTAAAGGAGAAAGATACATGAGGATTGAAAAGAGCGTGTGCGGAACAGAAGCCGAATGGAAGCTGAGCGGCTGGCTGGATACACAGACAGCTCCCATGCTCGAAAAAGAACTGAACGCTCTCGGATCTGATGTGAAATGCCTGACGCTGGACTTTTCAGAGATTGAATACATCTCATCCGCTGGCTTGAGTCAGATCGTATGGGCTTATAAAAAGATGAATGGCGCACTGGTTTTGCGGCATGTTTCCACCGAGATTATGGGCGTTTTTAATATGACCGGTTTGGATAAGAGGTTAACATTTGAATGAAAAGCAATTCAATCAAACATTGGATTGTCCTATGCTTTACGGCCATTCTTCTCTTTGCAACAGTGGCGTCAGCAGCTGCAAAATTTCACGAAGCATACAGCAGCGCTATCCGATATGGGGAAGAAAGGGCAACGATCTGTGCTGCTAATGTGTCGCATCTGATGCTCCATCAGTGGGATATGGATGCCATATTCTGCTCTGATGATAACGAGGAGTATTTTGAGGCACAGAAAGTCCTTCGTGGTCTCTGTAAAATCTATGAGCTGGATAATCTGTACGTATACAGTATTGACCCGGAAGCACCCTCAAGATACTATTATCTATGTGTCTCAGATAATCAGAAAAAAGAGAAGCGTTTACAGAATATGTTGTTAAGGCACACCATTCCGGTTGATGAGCTGTCTGAGGCAGAATTAGCTGTGCTCTCCGGGGAAAAAGAGGTGCAAAGGGGAACTCTGCACGATCAGTTTGGAGATGAATATGTCTGGGTTTCCCCCTGTATGGATGGCAACGGTGAGCTGGCTGCCATTATTGGAATGGATTTCAGTTATGACACGATAAAAAGCATCGTTCTTCGCAACTTTACAGTGGATATGATACCTTTTACGTTGTCTCTTTCAACAGGTTTGCTGATTCTGCTTTTCCTGGTTCAACGCCGCATCGTAGACCCAATTCGTGCCCTTTCTGCCAGTATGGCACGGTTTGCTACAGACAGCCGGCAAAAACCGGATGTGCCAAAGATCTCCTCTCATGATGAGATCGGAGAAATTGCCGCATCTTATGAAAAAATGACGGAAGATATCAGCGCGTACGTCAACAACATTGAGCAGCTCACCAGAGAGCAGCTGGAAACAAACGTGCAGCTGGAGGTTGCACGGCGAATCCAGTATGGTCTGGTTCCGGAAGAAACCGACCTGAAAGGGGAGAGCTTTCGCATCACGGCTGTGACCAGGCCTGCTAAAGCTATTGGCGGAGATTTTTATGACTGCTTCCAACGTGATGAAAACAGTGTCTGTATCGTTATGGGCGACGTTTCCGGAAAAGGGATTTCCGCGGCTATTTTTATGGCGATGATTAAAACTATTATCCGTGAGAAACTTATGGTTGGCCTGAGCCCGGCAGAAACCCTGAACCAGACGAATGAGCAGGTTTGTTCCAGAAATCCGGAGAATCTGTTTGCCACCGCTTTTGTAGCCGTATTGGATATAAATACCGGAGAGTTGTGTTATGCCAATGCAGGGCACACCTATCCGGTGCTGTTGAAAGAAAATCCTGAATTTTTATTCCCGGATAGCGGTATAGCCATTGGTATGTTTGAAAATTCCGATCTGAAGGATTACACAATTACACTGTCTCCAACTGAGGGCATCCTGCTCTATACCGATGGTTTGACGGAGGCAGTCAGCCCGCAGAATACATTCTTTGGAATGGACAGGCTCCTTGACGTTGTAAAAGGAATTCAGATCGAGGCAGATGCTTCCCGTGAGGTTGTTTTAAAAGTCAGCCGTGCAGTAGCTGAATTCTGTGATGGCAATGAGCCCTTCGACGATATGGCCATCCTGACTCTTGCCCGTAGTGAATCGGGGTGCCAGGGATTGAAGCTTCCTGTAGCGCTGTCATCTTTTGACGAAATAAAAAAGGCTGTGTTCACTGCCGCAGGGGATACCCCGGAGATTCGGCGGGCTTTACTTGCCTGTGACGAGACACTGACAAATATTATCAATTATTCCGGTGCTGAAAATTTGTTTTTTTCTTGTGAAAAGGAGGGCGGGAAGCTGTCCGTCTTCTTCTCGGATGACGGAATACCCTTTGATCCGACTGCAGCTCCGGCTGAGGAAAAGGATTTTGAATTCCTGGACAACGGCGGCATGGGATTGAATCTGATCCGAAAATCTGTATCTTCTATGCGCTATGAACGGAAGAACAACCGAAATAACTTCATGCTGTATTTCCCGCTTGCGCAATAGCGGTATCAGCGAACTGAAAGATTGAACATAAAACAGCAGATACTTCATCAGCCGGAGCACGGGAATGCAGTATCTGCTGTTATTGTAAAAATCTGCTGTATGTATTATTTTGGGCTGACAAGGTATGCATCCAGCATCTGCTGTGTCTTTAGGGAATCAACTTTCAGAAGAATCCCGAGATCAAGAAGAGCATCCATCATCATTTTCCGGCAGGAAGATGCGTCCAGGTAGTCATCAGCTTTAAAGGAGAGTTCTGAAAGATAATGGACAGTATCATCTCTCTCGTCATGAATCTCCCAGATTTCTACGGTGACACTCCGATCGAGATAGTTTCCCTTGTAGCGATTGAAGAAAATAGGCCCCGCCATTTCTGCAGATTCAAATGTAAGGGTTCCCCATCCGTCGTCTTTCCAATTCTGTTCTTCTACAGGCATGTTTTCTGCCATCATGGAAAACCCCTCCTCGGGGTGAAGATCAGCAATCGTCTCTTCCGTATCCGCAGGAATAGAGGTTTCTGAGGAGAGGCTTAACGTCATGCCTGTATAGCCCCAGTCTATTTCCGGTTCCCAGGAGCCAT
>JAEEGL016080765.1_pt1 | contig 12701 bp, 5 predicted proteins | sample 9134231 | NCBI WGS metagenome assembly JAEEGL01 (sample SAMN16246548, study PRJNA631951) | gut metagenome | biome: gut microbiome; feature: rumen; material: fiber-attached | host: Bos | place: Iran: Karaj | collected 2018-10 | reverse complement strand
GGCCGGCGCCCGGGAGACACAGCCCGAAGTTCCGCTGCTCTTCATCGTGTACGAGACAGAGCGCAGCAACCTCAACGAAGCACTGGCGGAGATTAAAGAGCAGGATATCGTTCTGTCCGTGGACAACATCCTGCGTGTAGAAGACTAGACGAGGAATCGCCCTGCCGCCGTATCCGGCACCTGGCAGCGGCAATTTCAAAAAATATTAATTAGCACTTGCCTCGCGGCGGACACTGGTATATAATTGTCCGTGCGAGTGTCGGGCTGTGGCGCAGTTTGGTAGCGCGATTGCTTCGGGAGTAATAGGCCGCAGGTTCAAATCCTGTCAGCCCGACCAACAAAGAAAACCACGCTGACGAGCGTGGTTTTTTATTTTACAAAGCACGGCACAGCGACTATAGTAAGAACAACAGACAAGACCACCTCGAAAGGAGATGCTTTCCATATGAAGAACGCAGTCAGAGAAAAAATGCTGGCCGGGGAGAAAACGCTCGGCACCTTCATGGCCATCGGCAGCGGGACAGCCGCTGAATGCATCGGCCTGGCCGGCTTCGATTACGCCATCATCGATACCGAACACGGCCCGTTCAACCCGGACACCGCCATCGACTATATCCGCGCCGCCAGACTGTACGGCGCGACTCCCTTTGTCCGCGTGCAGGACACCTCCCGCGCCGCGATTCTCAAAATGCTGGACGGCGGTGCGATGGGCCTGATCATTCCGCAGATCAACACCGTCGACGAGGTCCGGCAGGTCGTCCGCCACGGCAAGTACGCCCCGGTAGGCAACCGCGGCGTCGCACCGGGCGTCGGCACTGGTTTCTGGGCAGAGGACTGGGCGCAGCACGGCCTGGCACAGACTTTTGAGACCGCCAACCGCGAAACCATGCTCTTCCCGCAGTGCGAGACCCCCGGCTGCCTCGCGCACATTGAAGAAATCGCCGCGATCGACGGCGTGGACGGCATCTTCGTCGGCCCCTTCGACCTGTCCGTCGCCATGGGCATCCCGCTCAACTTCGAGCACCCCGACTTCAAAGCGGCCCTCCGCCGCATCCTCGACGCCTGCAAAGCCGCCGGCAAACCGACGATCATCTACGCCGGCACCATCGAGGACGCCAGAAAAGATTTCGAAATGGGCTTCACCAGCGTTGCCTACAACCAGGACGGCGCCCTGCTGATCGAAAAGCTCAAAGAAGCGAAGAAAGACATCTTCAGAGACTAAGCGCCCGGCCCGGGGAATAGGAATCGCCCCGCCCGCCAGCAAACAGCAACCTCGCCGGCACATTTTCGTCCAACCACTCAATCACAAAAAGACCGGGTATCCAAAGTTTTTCGGGGGTAAAGTTTTTCGGGGTTCGTTTTCGGGGTTTAGCAATAATCCCAAAGTTTTTCGGGGCCTGGTTTCGGGGTCTGGTCATTTAAAACAAAGTTGAGGCAATCCATCGCATAGGATGGATTGCCTCTTTTTGTCCTCCCCTCTAGCATGGTATTCAGTTAGCTTTTGCTCGAAAGGAGGCCTTATATGCAAGACAATAATATCACAACTCTTTTAGGTTTGGATGCTTCCGAGATCGTTGTCACACGAGTCAATGTTCTGAACCGCTCTTCCGGCAACATCAAAGAGATCTATCTGGAACGTATCCTCCGCCCTCAATACTGCCCGGAATGCGGCTTCAGAATGTATTCACATGGCACCTATACACGCACTGTCAATCATCCCATCCTGCAAGATGGGTTCGCTCTGAAGCTGCTGGTCAAACAACGCACCTGGCGATGCACCAACCCCGGCTGCAATAACCGCATCACAGATCACTTCAGTTTCCTGGACAAATACCGCCGCAACACAAATGTCACAGATCTTCTCATCGTGGAGTCATTTCGGGATTTCCTGCGGCCCGTGGCACAGATCGCACGTCAATACAATGTCTCAGACACCTATGCCTTTGAGACCTTCGACAGGTATGTGGATATGCCAAGAAGACCCCTCACTCAAATCGTCAGCGTCGATGAGGTGTATCTGAACCTTTCTTCTAAAAACAAGTATGCGCTCATCCTCCAGGACTTCATAACCGGAGAACCGCTGGACATGCTCATCAACCGCAGGAGTGAAGTCACCACTCCATACTTTGCCAATCTCCCCGCAAAAGAAAAAGCCGGCGTCAGATATCTCATCACCGACATGTACCGTCCATACATCGCATATGTGGAAAAATATTTTCCCAATGCCGTCTCCGTCATAGATGCCTTTCATGTCATTCAGGCCATCAACCGTCCCATCCTGCAATATATCCGGGATCTTCAAAACCGATATCATAAGCGCGATCTGAAAAGGCATGAGGAACTCGAGCAGAGTCTTGGCAGACACGTCGAGTTCACTCCCTCCTGGGAATACTTCCTGCTTAAAAAATACCGTTGGCTCATTCTGAAAAATCAGGATGATATCAAGTATTCCAAACCGCCCAGGTATGTCCCTAAATTCCGCTGCTATATGGACTATTACGCCATCGAGCGAAAACTCTTCAGTATCGATCCGACACTGAAGGTCCTGCGTGATCTGAAAGAAAAATATATCCGGTTCAACAAACGCTATGAAGGGGATCCTGTTTCTGCCAGGCCGGCCTTTGAGAAACTCATTCAAGAATACTCGGAATGTCAGTTCCTCATATTCCACGATATTGCAAATACGCTCCGGGAGTTCAAAGAGCCGATCCTCCGTTCTTTTATTTTGGTAGAACGTCTTAAGAAAGAAGGGTCTTTTAAAAGCCGCCTTTCTAACGGTCCGATCGAATCTCTCAACCGCATTCCAAAAGACATGAAACGTATGGCGCGGGGCTACCACAACTTTGCACATGTCAGGAACAGATTCCTTTTTTCACAACGAAAAAATGCTGCCATTCTTGGTGTCCCAAAAACACGTGAAGAAATCCGTATCATACGGGAACCCTATAAAGATATTTAAAAGAATAGAGAGAGCGAGTTGCCTCGCTCCCTCTAATTTTTTTACTTTATCTGACCCCGAAATCCAACCCCGAAAAAATTTGGATTATTTCAGCAGACCCCGAAGTCAGACCCCAAAAAACTTTGGACAAACCCCAAAAAACTTTGGATACCCCTTTTTCGTCCGACTTCCCGTTACTTGACCTTGACCGACTTCACGCCGCTCAGCAGGCCGATGTACGTCTTGCCGTCCACGACCTTCTTCGGCCGTACGCGTACGTAGTATGTCTTGCCCGATGTCAGTCCGCTGATCGTGTACGAAGTCTTACTCGCTCCTGTCACCGTGACCGTCTTCGCGTTCTTCATCGTCGAACTCGTGGAGTACTGGATCTCATGGCTGCTGCAGGAGGTGTCTTTCGCCCACGTCACAGTCAGCTTACCTTTGGCGCCCGATGTTGCCTTGACAGGCGTGCAGGTCGTCATGCAGCGGTACTTGACGGCCGAATAACTGCCGTACGTCTTGTCGCTCGAGCGGTATGCGCGCACCTTGATCTGATACAGGCCGTCCTTGGGCAGTCCCGTCATCATGTAGGAACACTTGCTGCCGGACACCGTATACTTGCTGTTGCCCTTCATCATCTTTGTCGTCCAGGTGCTGACACCCGCCTTGCGGTACGCGAGCTGGTAGTCCGTCGCACCGGCCACCTTGGTCCACTTGACCTCGATCTGGCCCTGGCCGGCGTAGCCTTCCGTGGTGATCACGAACTTCGCCAGCTTGGTCCGCGGGATCTCGATGGTCTCTGTTTCGCCGCATCTTGTGCAGGTGCGGGTCACCGTGCCGACCTTCGATGCCGTCGGAATGACGAGGTCTGTGACGACCATATCGTGACCCATCGCCGGGATCGTCACTTCGTGCAGCTCTTTCGTACCCGCGGCGTCGCTGTAGTAGTTGCCGCAGTTGCTGCAGACGTAGTACTCGACGTTGCCGGCCTTGGTGCAGGTCGCCTCTTTGGCGCTGATCTTGGTCATTTCATGAATGAGCGCCGGCGTGAGCTGGAAGTCTTTGTGCGTGCTGTTATGTTTGCAGGTGCGGAATTCGATGCCCGCCTCCCCGCAGCTCGCGGCTTTGAGTGTGATCCATTCACCCCAATCGTGTGCATTCGCATCGACCGGGATGTCTTCTGTTTCGACACCTCCGCAGACCTCGCAGGTGCGGGTCTTGCTGCCTGCTGTGTCGCAGGTCGGCTTCGTCACAATGGTCCACTCACTCCACTTGTGACCGGTTGCCGGAATCGCTTCCATCTGCATGTGGGATTCGTTATAGATGCAGTGCTGCACCTGCACGCCATCGGTGGTGCAGGTTGCAGGCGTTACGGTCTCCCACTCGCCCCAGGTATGTGCCGCGCCGTCGATTGCGATCTCATGCGATTCTTTGTGCGATGGATCATTCGCGCAGACGCGCTCTTCCGTGCCGGTCGCAGAACAGGTCGCCGGTTTTGTCACGGTCCACTCGCTCCAGTCATGGCCGGTCGCCGGGATGATGACATCGCTGACTTCCGTCGTGCAATCTTCGTCGCTGTACATCTTGCCGCACTTGCTGCAGGCCCAGTATTCGATGTTGCCGGGCTTGTCACAGGTCGCCTCAACTGCTCCGAAGTATACCGTGGTATGACCGGTCGGTGCGAGCTCTTCGACTTCCTTGTGCAAGGTATTGTATCCGCAGCTGCGTACCCGGACACCCTTGTCCGTGCAGGTCGGCTCGATCAGGGTCTGCCACTCGCCCCAATTGTGATCGGTCATCGGGATGACGACCGCGCTCTCTGCGAGTTCTTCTGTCGCATCTTCATCCGCGAAGTACTTGCCGCAGCCGCTGCAGACCCAGTACTCGATGTTGCCGTCCTTTTCGCAGGTCGCTTCGGCGGCATCCACCTTCGTTACTGTATGCGTATGGCCGAGTACCGGGATGCTGCGTGTTTCTTTGTGAGTCGGATCGTTCTTGCAGACGCGGGTCTCTTCGCCTTCCTCGGTCTCTGTGGCCGGCTTTGTGACGGTCCATTCGCCCCAGTCGTGGCCGGTAGCAGGAATCGCTCTGCTTTCCTGTTCGCCGCAGGCGCTGCAGGTGCGGGTTTCCTCACCAGCCTCTTCGCAGGCCGCTTTTGTTGTCACGATCCACTCGCCCCAGGTGTGGTCGATCATCGGGATCAGCGTTTCCTCGATCGTGATCTCGGTCTTGCCGTCCGCGTCGCTGAAGAGCTTACCGCAGACGCCGCAGGTCCAGTACTCGCTGTTGCCCGCCGCTGTGCAGGTTGCTTCCTTCGCAGGCGTCTTCACCAGCGCGTGGCCGGTCGCCGGGATCTCTTCGACTTCTTTATGCAGCGGATTGTGCGTACAGGTTCTGACCTTCACGCCGTTCTCTGTGCAGGTCGGGCTGGCAATCGGCTCCCACTCGCCCCAGGCGTGTGCATCCTTGTTGACCGCGATCTCTCTGGTCTCTTTGTGCGACGGATCGTTCGCACAGACGCGTTCTTCGCTGCCCACTGCCGTGCAGGTCGCAGCCGTCACGGTCATCCAATCGCTCCAGTTGTGCCCTGTCGCCTCGACTTCTCTTGTCTCTTCCGTACCGCAGACGCTGCAGGCGCGGGTTTCCTCGCCCGCCGCTTCACAGGTCGCTGGTGTGGTCACTGCCCAGTCGCCCCAGGTGTGGTCGGTCATCGGGGTGACGGTTTCTTCGATCGTGATCTCGGTCTTGCCTTCCGCATCGCTGAAGAGCTTGCCGCAATTGCTGCAGGTCCAGTATGCGGTATGGCCTTCCGCTGTGCAGGTGGCTGCCTGCGCCTCTGTCTCTACGAGCGCATGGCCGGTCGGATCGATGTCAGCGAGCTCCATGTGCAGCGCATTGAAGCTGCAGACGTGGTACTTGACGCCCTTCTGTGTGCAGGTCGGCTCGACCAGCGTGATCCACTCACCCCAGTCATGATCGACCGCCGGGAGGATGGTATCGGCCAGCGTGATCTCGGTCTGGCCTTGCTCATCGCTGTAGTACCTGCCGCACTTCGTGCAGGTCCAGTACGCGGTATTGCCTTCCGCCATGCAGGTGGGGGCCTTCGCTTCGACCTTCGCCATGCTGTGGACATGGCCGGTCGCCGGGATCACGCGCGTCTCGGTATGCGACGGATCGTTCGCACAGACACGGGTCTCCACGCCGTCCTCTGTTTCGGTCGCCGGGGTGGTCACTGTCCACTCGCCCCAGGCGTGCCCGGTCGCGGCAATCGCCACTGTCTTGCTGTCTTCGTGCAGCGCTTCATCAAGGCTCTGCTCTGCGGAAACAGCCGCTGTGTAGACGGTCTGGCCGGCTTCTTCGCAGGTCGGATCGGTCGTCACGGATGTCACTGCCGCGTCGACAGACTCCTTGGAGCCATCCGAGCCGGTGTAGTCTGCAGTTGCTGCCGTGTATCCGTCTTCGTCGCTGCCCGTCCAGGTGAACCCGTCGAATGTGTAAGTCACTTCAACCGGTTCATCCCCTTCTTCTTTAGCGAACAGATAGATCTCGGCTGCGCTGCTCGAATACGCGAATGCGCCGTTGCTGTAAGAAACGTAATACGGATTGCTGCCGCCTCTATGGGCCAGGTGATTGTCCTCATATGTCCAATATCTGGCCGCCTGTTTGACAGGATTGAATACACGCAATCTGCCCTGATATACCTCAAGGTAATCATCGCCATTCATCAGATAGAAGCCGTCGCCATTAGCAACTGCAGTCCAGACGATATCCGTATCCGCTGTTTCGATGATATTACCTTCAAGGACTTCGACCGTTGTCTTGCCGTTCTCAGAACTGATCTGCACACCGTCCGATGTGCCGCCCGGATTCTTAAGAGCTCTGCTGCTCGCACTGCCAACCTCGGCGACGTTGACGATCAGGTACTCTTTGCCCGCTTCCAGTTTGTCCGTCAGGACGTACTTTGTTGTCTCCGGTGCCACATATGCTTCGACGGTCACCTCGCAGGCCGCGGTCTTGCCGCCGTCCGTTGTCGTGACGGTGATGGTCGCGGTGCCTTCCTTGACCGCCGTGACTTTGCCGGTCTGGTCGACGGTGGCAACGGTCTCATCGCTGGATGTCCAGGTGACCGATTTGTCCGCAGCTGTTACCGGTGTGACGGTCGCCGTGAGCGTCTCGGAATCGCCCTCCGTGAGGGTCAGCGATTCCTTATCGAGCGCCACGCTCTCGACCGGATCCTCGCCCTGAACAGGCTCAGTCTTTTCGTAGATATAGATTGTATTCGATGTTGAATTATAGGTCGATGTGAACGCACCGTCTTCGCAGTAGATCACATAGGTGTTGCTGCCGCCCACATGTTTCAGTTGATTGTCTGTATAGGTCAGATATCTGTCCGCATACTGCTGTGCGTTGTAGATATTGACTTTACCGCTCTTTCCTTCCAGATAATCACCGTCATTGGTGATGTTATAACCGCTGCTATTTGCAGTGGCTGTCCAGACGATGTTCGTGGCATCGGTCGAAATGTAGATGTCAGAGACGCCGTCCCCGTCAATGTCACCATTCTGAGCTGTCACAGATGTGCTTCCCATGCTGGCACCGCTGGAGGTGCCGCCCGGGTTGGTCAGCGCATAGCCGCTGCCGGCAGTATTCCTGCTGACGATCAGATATTCGTTGCCGCTGGTGAACTGGTTGACCAGTTTGTAGACATTGCCCTCCACCGGGGCCGGCGGATCGACCGGGGTGGGATCGTCCGGATCCTCCACTGCTGTGCCGTCGTCGTTGTATTCGTAGAAGGTGGTGGTTGTCGCGTTATCTTCAGACCGCAGGGTGAAGATGTTGGTGTTGTCGCCGCCGTTATCGCCGTTGCCGTGCGTCAGGTACTTGTCGCTGGACGCTGTCGACGACGCATTGGTACTCTTCAGGATGTGCGCGCTGACGGTGCTTCCGGAGGTCGATCCGCTGATGATCCAGACATCCTTCGTGTCGTCAAGCTTCAGCGTTCCCGTGGATCCGCCTTCGTTGTTTGCTTCATAGGTGCCGTTCAGGTACTTGCCGTTATTGGCCTTAATGTAGTACCCCGTGCCATCTTCACTGGCCTCAAACGTCCAGAGCAGACGATCCGGCGCAACATCCTCACCAACGGTGTATGCTTCGCCGCTCAGACCGTAGTAGTAGAAGACCTGGTCACCGGAGCCGTTGCTGTAGCCGACTTCGTCCCCTTCCGAAGTCAGTGCATAGCCGTCGCTGGCCAAAATGACATACTTATGGCCGTCTTCCGGTGTCACGCCCTGCCCCGGCGCTTTCTTGACGGTTACCTCGCAGGTGTCCGTGTAACCGCCGGTCACATGCGTCGCTGTGATGGTGACCGTGCCGGGTTTGATGCCCGTGACCACGCCGGAGGCGCTCACGGTCGCGACCGATTCGTCGCTGCTGGTCCAGTTGACCTTTCTGTCCGTCGCATTGGACGGGGTGAACGAAAGCGTCAGGTTCGCTGTCTCGCCGGCGGTGACGGTCAGCGATTCCTCCTCAATGGACATCCCTTCGGCGTCAACAGGATCGACGATGATCGCGTATTCATCCTTGTTCTCTGTAACGTTCGTTCCTTCTTTGCTGTAATAGGCAAAACCGAGGTCATCCGCACTGACATTGCCATCGCCGTCATCGTCCCGAATCTGAATGACAAGGCCTTTGCCCTTGACGGAAGCGCTCCCCGCGCCAGTGTACTCCGAATCGCTCATGCAGCCTGCTGCCGCATAATAGAACTGGATCGTCGCACTGGCCGAAGACGTATAGGGGATGGTATCTCCCGGCCCGTAGATTTCGTCATAGAATGTATCGCTCAGTGTATGGTTATGACCCCAGAGATAAATGATGGTCAGTCCCTGCGCCGCAGCGTCATTCAATACATTGATAACATCGACCGCCTTCCCTGTTGTGCGGCTGCTGTAATGATGCAGCGGGAAGTGGGTTAGAACGATGATCGGCTTTGTGCCATCCTGCTGCGCCAGATACGCAGCAAGTTTATCAACCTGATCCTGCTCATACGCATCTGAGGTCCCGCCTGTGACGCCCCAGTCAATTGTCGTGCCGAGTGCATAGACCCGGTAATTTCCGCTGGATGTATACGGGTCTTCTGCGCCGATCGTATAGATGTCTTTTACCTCGTTGCTCGTTGTCTTAAACTTGCCGTTGTAGTATTCATGGTTGCCCGTTGTGTAGAACCCATGAATCCCCTCGTTATCAACCACATTTTTGACAGCTGTGGTATACGTCCAGAACTGGCTTTCATTGGCTGACGCGGCACCCATGTCACCGCCAAATCCCATGTAGTCGACATGGCCGTATTCGGCAATGATGTCGTCAAACCATCCATCCAGTCTGGTTGCTGCCGTATTGTTGTCGCTGTTATGAATGTCGGATGTGAAAGCAAGGTACTGCGTGCCGCTCGAAGGTGCCTGCGCAGCAGCTCTTGTGCCGCCCGCTGCTGCTTTGACCTGTTCGGGGGCAGGCTCTTCCTGTGCCGGGTCTTCTTTTTCGGCACTCTCCGGTGCAGGCTCCTTGGCGGGCGATTCCGCGGTAGGCTCTTCCTCCGTCAAAACAGCAGGCTCACCTTGTTCCTCTAAAACAGGTTCGTCCTGTTCCTCCTGAAGACCCGCCTGCTCACCATCAGACTGCCCTTCCTGTAGATCCGCTTCCGAGTCCATTCCCCCTTCAGCATCTATGGTGATATCTTGTGTTCCTGCATCTTGATCGATGATCGTACTAGCCGCCGTGTCATCCGTCTCGGCATAAACCGAGAACATCGCAGGCGACGTAAAGATCACCGACTGCATCAGGAACGTCAAAGTAACGAGGACTGCAATCCCCTTCCTGAAGCGGTTTTTCATACTTAGCTCCTTTCGAGATTGGTAATACACCATTACCGGCAGCCTACGGGGCTACCACTCATGTCTAGATTTTAACACAGAGTCTAAGTTTTTTGTTGTATTTTTCTGCATTTTTTGAATCTTATTAATGATATATCACTAATTCCATATGCCAAAAGAGCCCCGGGATTTCCGGAGCTAGAAAGACAACAAAAAGCCCCCGGATTTCCCGGGGACGGAAAAAGCAATGCGGCGCTACCTTGCAACTCTCTTATGTGTAATCAACCAGGAAGAAATGAGAGCCGTCAGCGGGATCGCAAGGATCATGCCAAGGCTGGAAGACAGCCCGCTGATCGTCTCCAAAGCGACGAAGGCTGTCGAAAACAGATGGTAGAACGTCAGCCCCCGCGCATACAGAAAGATGATCAGGGTGAACTCACTGCCGAGGAAGGCGAGGATCAGCGTGTTGGTCATCGTGCCGACCATATCGCGGCCGATGTTCATGCCGGAGCGAAGCAGGTCTTTTCTTGTCAGGGACGGGTTGGCGGCGTGAACTTCCTCCAGCGCGGAGGAAATGCTCATCGCAACGTCCATGACCGCACCGAGCGCACAGATGATGATGCTCGCCACAAGCAGTCCGCTGATTCCGACCGTCAAGCCGGAATACTTCAACTCCAGGAGCGGCTCGGCATCTTCCAGCCTGAGGCCATTGATCTTGCCGATGGACTGGACAGCGATTCCAAGAACCATTGCCAGGAATGCACCTGCAACCGTGCCGAGGAACGCACTCATCGCCTTTCTATGCACGCCGCCCAGGATCACAAAGCAGACAAATGCGACATAGACACATACCAGGAACGTCGTCGGGATCGTCGGAGCGCCTTTGAGCAGCAGGGGGATCAGGATCAGGAACAGGCAGACAACCGTGAAGACCAGCCCGATCAGAGACTGCAGCCCTTTGCGGCCGCCGATCAGGATGACGATCAGGAAAAACAGCACCAGAAAGACCGCCATGAGCGGGATCCTGTTGTATTCGTAGACCGAAGCGTACCGCGTCCCGTCGGCGCGGGTCTTGATGGTGATGGCCACGCTGTCGCCCACTTCCACGGGGACGCCGGACAGCGGCCCGAAGAAATTGTCGACCTCCATCGTGTCACCCTTGTACTGGCCGCTCTTGATGATGACGACCAGGTCCTGCTCACCGGTGTAGGCACCGTCCGCGACCTCGTCTTGCGTCATATCTTCGAACGGGATATCCGTGACAGTGGCCTTTTCGAACTCGACCACTTCGTCGCCGTAAACAGAGAACATCGCCTCTTCTCCGTGCATGACGTCCTCTGAGTAGATCATGAAAAGCGCAGCAACAAAGACCGCCGCCGCGAGGACCAGCGCGACGACCGTGGCTTTTTCACTTTTGATCCGGTCCGCAAGCGTAGGCGCCTGCGCGCCAGCGTTTCTTATTCCGCCACCTTGCGCGCCAGCGCCATTTTTCAGTTGCTTTTTCGATGCCTTCTTCATAATCACACTCCTGCTTACTTAACTAATAGCACGAAGTCCGCATTTTTGCAAAGCCTGCCCCCCTTTTCTCTCCCACAAACAAAAAGAGCGGGCTGTGTGAGAGCCCGCCTTTTCATATCCTCGTGGAATCGCCCCACCTCCGCACTTTGTTCAGTCAAGCCGCGATATCTTCTCCGCCTCATTGAGAACCCGCAACTGATATTGGGCGATTTCTTTGAGAATCTGAAACCGTTCTTCTTTTCCTTTTCCCTCTCTGATCATCTGCGCATTGTGCGATTCCAGATTTGAAAGCACCGTCAATTCATTGATGGTTGCATAGTCCCGGACATTGCTTGTCTTTTCGAGTTCGGGATTCGCTTCCCGCCATGCTTTTGCGGTAAAGCCGAACAGCGCAACATTCAAAAGATCCGCCTCTTCCGCATAGGGAAGCCAGCCCAGATTCTCTCTATAGTCACACGATGGAATCAAGTATTTCTTTACCGCATCAGTCTGGATCAAATAATTGTTCTTCGATAGGAATCGCTTTGCATCCCACTCCGCATCTGTCAGTCCGCTTTCCTGCTCCTTCAGACGCTGGAACTCCTTGATCAGGTATAACTTGAAAACCGGACTGATCGCGGACGCAAATTCGAATGCAATGTCTTTGTGTGCATATGTCCCGCCATAACGTCCCCGCCCAACAAAAAGACCTATTGCTCCTGTCCTTTCCACCCACTGTGACACACTCGGTGTAAATAACAGAAGTCCAGATTCTTTTTTAAAGTGTTCAGATTCGAACACTTTAAAATCAGGATTGTTGATTTCTTCCCAGGTACTCAGGTATTCAAGCGTCGAACGTGTTCTCAACCAATTCCTAACAACATCAGCCGCTCTTCCCCCATCACACTTGGCTGCAGCTAAATCCGTGATGCATATGTAATCAGATTGATTCCCCATTTCAACTGCTACCGGAATGCTTTGCACAATGATTGTCTGATTCTTTTTCATTTTATTCTCCTTCCAAAACAACAAAAAAACGCACGAAGACAACTTCTGTTATCCTCATGCGTTTATGTCCGCAAGTAACCCGGCCGGATCGGCCTGATTATTCTGTTTTCAATACTTATTTCTCCACCAGTTCGTACAGGTCGTGACGCCGCGCGGACAGGATCGGCAGCTGCTTGCGGATGTCGTCCACGTAGTCGAGGTCGACCTCTTCATTGAGCACACCGTCCTTCTCGTCGAGCTCTGCCACCACGCGCCCCCACGGATCGGTCAACATGCTGTGCCCGTACGATACGTACGAACTCTCTTCGTCTCTGGCCGGTGCGCAGGCCAGCACGTACATCTGGTTGTCGAGCGCGCGGGCTCTGTGCGTCAGTTCCCAGTGCGCCGGGCCG
>JAEEGL015424247.1_pt1 | contig 12701 bp, 9 predicted proteins | sample 9134231 | NCBI WGS metagenome assembly JAEEGL01 (sample SAMN16246548, study PRJNA631951) | gut metagenome | biome: gut microbiome; feature: rumen; material: fiber-attached | host: Bos | place: Iran: Karaj | collected 2018-10 | reverse complement strand
CCCCTACTACTTCAGCGCTTGCAACACCATCATGAACATTCTCGGCGCAAACAGTTTCCCGTCAGCAGCATTCAACCGCACCTATATCCCCGACTTGGCAGAGGGTGGTGAACTGGCTTACGGATTGGGATATAATACTGATGATTATCTGCAAGAAATAGTCCGCTACATTCGCGGCTATATCGACGCGACAAGCGAAACACCTTCGTTCGTAACCCTCGACATTGAGCAGAGTTACGATGCCGACAAACGGAATCTGAAGATCACCGTCAAGGGTACCGGAGCCGAAGACGCCGCGGATATTTTGAAAGACAACGCCATCACCATTTATCTGACCGAGGCCGGATTGAAAGGACGTCAATACAGTAACGGCAGTTGGCAGAACAACTTCGAGCACAACAATGTGCTGCGCGCTGTACTCACCAATGCCAATGGCGACCCCATCACATGGGACGGCGACAACTTCGAATACACCACCAGTTATATCATTCCTGACAATTTCGAGGCAGATAACCTGAGTATCACGGCATTTGTGGCACCCGCGATTACTTCTTCGACCGATATGTATCATCGGGCTGTCAACAACTGTGAGAAGGTGGCAGTCAATACCACAGTCTCCGGTATTCAACAGAGTGAGGCAGGCAATGCACGCGTATCTGAGCGCTTCAACATCGACGGACAGCGCCTCAACGCACCGCAAAAGGGCATCAACCTCATCAAGATGGCCGACGGCACCGTCAAGAAAGTGGTGGTGAAATAAGGGCGTCCCCCTTTCCCCCTCCCAGGAGGGGGGAAACCTTCTTGGCCAATTCATACCATGGTTCCCATTGGTTCCGATGATTCCCATGATACTCATGGTCTCACTCCAAACAACCAAACGACCTACCCCCTAAATCACCAACAGAGAATGATATTTCAACGTGCAGAACTATTGCTGGGCAATGAGGCGATGAACCGCATTGCCCGGCAACGTATCATCATCTTCGGCGTAGGCGGCGTGGGCTCGTGGTGCGCCGAGGCACTGGTGCGGACGGGTTTTCGCCACATCACGCTGGTGGATGCCGACCGTGTCTGCACGACAAATATCAACCGCCAACTGATGGCCACCACGCTGACTGTGGGACAAGTGAAAGTGGAAGCCCTCAAAGAGCGGTTGCTCTCCATCAATCCCGATGCTGAGATTACCGCTTTGCAGGAAGTGTTTACAGAGGAGACGGCCGGTGAATTCCATCTTGACGATTACGATTTCATCATCGACGCCATCGACTCGCTCAAAGACAAAGCCACGCTCATCCTTCTGGCTTGTCAGACGCAAGCCACATTCTTCTCGTCGATGGGTGCAGCACTGAAATTAGACCCCTCTCGCATCCGCACAGGGGAATTCTGGACAGTAGAGGGCGACCCGTTGGCAAGAGTGTTGCGAAGGAAATTCAAATCGAAGAAACAATTTCCTCAACGCAAATTCACCTGTGTCTATTCCGACGAACTGCTGACCAATCAAGGAGAAATCACAGCCGAGACGGAAGAGACCGACCCCATGTTCCATAAGGTGCAGACCAACGGCTCGCTGGCACATATCACAGCCATCTTCGGTTTCACGCTCGCAGGGTTGGTGGTAAAGAGTTTGACATAACACTCACCCGGCCAAAGAGGTACCCTCCCCTACCCTTCCCAAGGGAGGGAAAACTAAAGGAGATAGAGAAACACCTACGTCACGTTTGTTGTCGCACTGCCACAACACAATAACAATACTCCTCCAATAGCATTTCGCCATTGGAGGAGTATTATCTTTAACTTCTTTTGTTTCTTTAACCCGAACCGACCATTAAGACTAACGCTAATGACCGATAGGGATTAACCTCTCAAAGCCGCCGCCATGGCCTTTCCTAAAGCCTCGCACTGCTGGCGGGTTTCGGGGGTCAGGGCTTGTTTCATTTCCACGGGTTCGCCCACAACATCGAAATGGAGGCTCTCGTCGTTCCATTGCTGTATCTTGGCAACGGCTTTTCCGGCCCATGCGAAACTGCCGAACCAGCCAAGCAGACGGCCTTTAATATCGCGGTTGGCGATTTCTGAGAGCAGCTCATCCATCTCATGATACAGGCCCGTATTGTAGGTCGGCGCACCCACGATGAGTCCGCGATAACGGAACACGTCGCGCAGAATGTACGAATGATGCGTTTTCGACACATTATACATCACGATATTCTTCACACCGGCCTCAGCGGCTGCACGCGCGATGACCTCGGCCATACGCTCAGTATTGCCATACATGGTGCCGTAGCAGATGACCAGACCTTCCTCTGCCTCGTAGCGGCTCAGGCGATCATAGATGTCTATCACCTTTGCCACGTGCTCATGCCACACGGGTCCGTGGGTGGCACAGATATAATCAATCTGCACGCCAGCGAGTTTCTTCAGCGCATTCTGCACTGGTGTGCCGTATTTGCCCACGATGTTGGAGTAGTAACGCACCATCTCCAGCCAGAAATCGTCGCAGCGCATATCACTGTCAACGACAGCGCCGTTCAAAGCGCCGAAACAACCGAAGGCATCGCCAGAGAACAGCACATGAGCAGTGGTGTCGAGCGTGACCATCGTCTCGGGCCAATGCACCATGGGAGTCAGCACAAACTGCAACTCATGGGTGCCGAGTGACAATGTGTCGCCGTTCTTCACCTCCAAGCCTTCGTTGCCGATGCCGTAGAAACCCGCCATCATGCCGAAGGTTTTTTTATTGCCGACAATCGTCACCTCGGGATAAAATTTCTTCAGCAAGGCGAGTGAACCGCTGTGGTCGGGTTCCATATGATTGACCACCAGATAGTCGATGGGGCGGTCGCCGATGACCGCACGGATATTTTCAATAAACTGCACGAAGAAATCCACTTCGACAGTATCGATGAGACACACTTTCTTGTCAACAATCAGATACGAATTGTAAGATACGCCGTAAGGCAGCGGCCATAGACCTTCAAACAAGGCTTTGTTGCGGTCATTGACGCCTACATAATGGATGTTGTTGGTTATCATAGGATGATTTGAGGTTTGAGATTTGAGGTTTATGGATGATTTTATGGCTCTATTTCCGATTTGGGAATGAGTTTTATCTTCTCACCGAATTCTTTGGGTATGTAGTTGCTGATATGTTTGCAACTCTCTGCGCAGAACTCTTGTGCACAACGGATGATACTGTCCCATTGCTCTTCGTTCAGCCCCTCGTCGATGGTGTCGCGGGTAATGTCATATTTCAACATGCCATAAACGATACCCGCATTGAAATTATCGCCTGCGCCGATGGTGCTCACCGTATCGGTGTCGATAACGGGATAACTCTTTTTCAATCCTCCGTCAGCACGCAGTTCCACGGGTTTGGCACCCTGTGTAAAGATGAATTTCTTGCAGTAGAACGATATTTCCGACTGATAGATGCGGTCGGGATCGTCTTTCTTGTACAGCACCATGAAATCCTCCTTGCTGCCCCGCACAATGTCGGCCATCTCCAAATTCTCGAGCAGGTTGGGCGTGATGCGCATCACATCCTGTGCGTGAGAAGAGCGGAAATTGATGTCGTAATAGATGATGGCTCCGCGCTGGCGGGCATGGTCCAGGAAACCAGCCACCTGACTGCGTATCACGGGGTTGACGGCATAGTACGACCCGAACATGACGATGTCGTCGCGCTGTACGTCGGGATAGATGAAATCCAACTGGTCATGAGGATGGTCTTTGTAGAAGAGATATTCGGCGTCGTTGTTCTCGTCGAGAAATGCGAGCGAGACAGGCGACTTACTGCCGGGATAGACATTGATATTGTCTGCATTCACGTTGTTATCCTTGAGAAACTGGATGATATTGCGTCCGACACGGTCATTGCCAGCCTCACTGATAAACGAGGCGGTCACACCGCAACGGCCCAACGAAATGATGCCGTTGAACACCGAGCCGCCAGGCACCGCGCCTATGGGCTGCTCGTTTTTGAAAATGATGTCGAGTACCGTCTCGCCTATTCCGAAAACTTTTCGCATATAGAGTGTATGATGTTTTTACGTTATTCGCTGCAAAGATAGTGAATAAATACGAAATATGAGATACGAAACACGAAATCTTTTTTATTACGAAATGTGAAATACAAAATAAGCCGCGATTCGTATCGCGGCTTATGTAGAAGAGGCAGCGCCTCTTGTGTCTCTTACAATAGATGCAGATAGTTCTCTACGGGAATACCGCGGTTTTTGTCTTCATTGTCGCGGTTGAGGTCGATGAGCATGGCTACTCCGTCCATGGCTTTTCGTGTACTCTGAAGCAGATTCTCGCCCTTCAAGAGATGTCCGATGAGGATGGCGGAGAACATGTCGCCTGTGCCGGGGAAATGGACGGGAATCTCGGTATATTCCAGCGAGAAATACTCGTCCTTGATATGGTTATAGCCTGTCACCATGCTTTGTCCGTCGACGCGGATACTGGTAATAAGCACCGAACGGGCACCTAAATCGCGCAAGCGGTCCACCAATTCGTGCGCCTCGGCGGCTGTTACGCCCTCTTCACGATAGGGATGACCGGTCAGATAACATGCCTCGGTGTAGTTGGGATAAGTAAGGTGAGCCACTGCCACCATCTCACGCATGCTGCGGATGGCGGCATCGGTCACACCGTTGTAGAGTTTTCCCTCATCGCCCATGATGGGGTCAACGAAGATGGTGGTGCCGTTGGCTGCCTGTTCCTGGCAATAGTCTGCCACGATGCGCGCCTGACGCTCTGACGCGATAAAGCCTGTGGCGATGGCGTCAAACGAGAAACCCAGTTCTTTCCATACGGGAAAGACACCCTGAATGTAGTCAGTGGTGTCGAGCAGATTGAACTTACCGTAATCGAGCGTGTTCGACACCAGACAGGTGGGCAGGTTATAAACGGGCAGTCCCATATAGGATAGAATAGGCAACATGGCAGCAGTAGCCACCTTGCCATAGCCGGCGATATCGTTGATGAGAAGAATCTGTTGGTTCATATTTCCTCAAAAATAGTATGTTTATTTCTTCTTGGGTTTGCGACGTGCCCATCCTTCCTCAGAGAAGTCTGGCTCTTCGCCTACGAGTTGGATATCATGTCCCTGAAAGAACTGCCGCCAGTCGTCTTTGCGTCCGCTCTCCACGCGTGCGGCACCACGCTGTCCGCGCTTGGTTGAACGCTCATTACGCGTTTTTTTCTTATACTGGTCAAAACCGTCGTTGTCATGAGAGGCATGCTCGCGGCTTCTACCTTTAGTCCCTTTATTTCGGGTTTCGCTCTCCCTCCCTTTGGGAGAATTGGAGTGGGTGTCTTGACCCCTGCTCCTTGAGCCTTGCCCTTTTGATGTGTCGTCGGCATCGTTGCAACGCACTGTACGTCCTTTATACACCGTGCCGTCGAGTGCTTGCATCACACGCTGTGCGTCTTTCTCCGGCACTTCGATGTAAGAGATGCGTTCGAGCAGGTCGATATGTCCCACCTCCTGACGTCCCTCTATGTGGCGGTTGATGAATTGCATCACCTCGCCAGGGAAGAATCCGTCGGACTTGCCCAGATTGATGAACAGGCGACGATATCCCTTCTCTGCTTGTCTCTTGCCTTTCGGTTTCGAGTTGCGTGCTTCAGATTTCGAGTTTCCTTTCTTCTCCTCCACCTCGGCAATTTCGGGCGCGTCGGCATAATAGGCGAGGAATTTACCGAACTCCAACGACACAATTTTCTTGATGAGGTCTTCCTTGTCGATATACTCGAAATGACGGTTGATCTCGGTCATGAAGGGAGCGATTTCCTCCTCGTTGATATCGGCCTTGACGATATGGTCCATCACCTTGTAGAGCTGCTTGGTGCAAATCTCTTTCGGTGTGGGGATGGTGCCTTTGACAAATTCCTTGCCTATCTCTTTCTCGATGGCACGAATCTTATGTTTCTCGCGTGAGTGGACGATAGAGATGGATGTGCCCTTCTTTCCTGCACGGCCGGTACGACCGCTGCGGTGGGTGTAGTTCTCGATGTCGTCGGGCAGTCCGTAGTTGATGACATGGGTCAGGTCATCGACGTCGAGACCGCGTGCAGCCACATCGGTAGCCACGAGCAGTTGTGTGAGATGCTTGCGGAATTTCTGCATGGTCAGGTCGCGCTGCTGTTGCGAGAGGTCGCCATGGAGCGACTCAGCGTTGTATCCGTCGCGTATGAGTTTGTCGGCGATGTCCTGCGTCTCAATCTTTGTGCGGCAGAAAATGATGGCATAGATGCGCGGATGGAAATCGACAATACGTTTCAGGGCGAGGTATTTGTCCTTGGCGTTGACCATGTAGTAGATATGGTTCACGTTTTCCGCACCCTCGTTGCGGCTGCCAATCACGATTTCCTTGTGATCGTGCAGGTAGTTGGTGGCTATCTTCTCTATCTCGCGGCTCATGGTGGCGGAGAAGAGCAGCGTGTTGCGGTCTTCGGGCACACCGGCCAGTATCTCGTCGATGCTCTCGGAGAAACCCATGTTGAGCATCTCGTCGGCTTCGTCGAGCACCACATTGTTCACATTCTCGAGTTTAGCCACACCACGTTTCATCAGGTCGATGAGGCGTCCCGGGGTGGCCACGATGATCTGCGCACCCTTGCGCAGGGTGTGTATTTGGTTTTCGATGGATGTGCCGCCATATACGGCTACGACATGCACACCCTCCATGTAACGCGCAAAATCGCGGATGTCGTCAGTGATTTGCAGGCACAGTTCGCGTGTGGGGCTGAGCACCAACGCTTGTGTCTGTCGGTCTTCGGCGTTGATGCGCTGGAGCAGGGGTATGCCGAACGCGGCCGTTTTGCCGGTGCCGGTCTGTGCCAGTGCTATCACGTCGTTGCGGGTTCCGAGCAGGTAAGGAATCACTTCCTCCTGAACGGGCATGGGGTGTTCAAACCCCAGTTCTTCGATGGCGTGTCGAATGGGTTCGATGACGCCTAATTCTTCAAATGTCTTCACTAAAAAATTGATATATTGTTATTTGGGGCTGCAAAGGTAGTAAATAAATATGAAATTCGAGATACGAAATACGAAATAAATGATTGAGTGCCAGAATAATTGACCTATGCCAATTAAGGTTATTGGTATAATCTGACAAATAGGACTAATCAGGCTAACATGTCCCAAATGCTCAATTCCGTTTTTTATCGGACAGCAATAGTTTAAAATAAAAACACATAAAAATAGGTTTTAATTGTTATTTATGAAAAATAATGTGTATTTTTGCAATGTTCTCAAAAAGAAATAAGATGACGGACCCGTTTAGGGTGTTTACATGCGATAATTTCAACACAAACAATATTTATTATGAAAAGACTCCTTGTTTTTTTTATAGCCTTATCAGCAGGCTCATTTTCAGCTTTCGGTTATAGTTTTATGACAGATGGCATTTTCTATAACATTACATCAACTTCAAATTTGACTGTTGAGGTTACCTACGGCTCTTCTTATGGGCAATACTTCGATGTCGTTGAAATTCCCCAAAAGACGACCTACAAAGGCAAATATTACACAGTGACGAGAATAGGTAAAAATGCTTTTTCTGGTTGTTCAGGGCTCACAAGAGTGATTATTCCTCAGACGGTTACATCCATTGAATCCTATGCGTTCTCTGGCTGTAATGCCATGCTTACGGTGAGAATTCCAGAAAAAGTGACAAGCATTGGTAATCATGCTTTCGACGGCTGTTCGATGTTGAATACCGTCGAGTTTGATTTTACTCAAACAGCGTTAAATCTTGGATACGGATGTTCTAAGGGAGACTACTATGGCCTTTTTTACGATTGTCCTTTGAAGTCCGTCACTTTGACCCGCCCGCTAAATGTCAATACCAATGATATCCATTATAGACCTTTTGCTTATCATCCTACATTGCAGAGGGTGGTTTATCAGAATTGGATCAATACTGGCGCTTATTTTTTCTTTGGCTGCAAGAAACTGACTTCAGTTACTTTGCCCTCCTTTGCAACTAGAATTGATGATTTTTCCTTTGCGGGATGTAGTTCGCTTCCATCATTTGAAATGCCTGAAACCGTGACGTCCATCGGAAAATCAGCATTTCGTGATTGTAATATGCTCTCTTCATTTTTAATTGGGACAGGTGTTCAGACTATAGGTGAATATTGTTTTGCCGAATGTATAACGTTGCCTTCACTTGTCATACCAGGGAGTGTGACAAAAATCGGCAATTACGCTTTTAATGGTTGCAAAGATTTGAGAAACTTATTGTTTGAGTATGCCCCTGAGAATTTGGCTTTAGGGTATGGATGTTCTAAAGGTAAGGCTTATGGACTTTTCTTTGATTGTCCATTGCAATCCGTTACGTTAAAAAGGGGACTTAATTACAATCAGTCAAGTGCTTATGGCTATTCTCCGTTTGCCAATCATCCCACGTTGAGCAGTTTCTCTTTCCAGAATCTTGTTAATACGGGACAATATATGCTTTACGGTTGTGGCGCGCTGGCTTCTGTCACCATGTCAAATGCCATGGTAACTATTAATGACTATAGTTTTACAAACTGCAATGCTTTGAAGACTGTTGATTTACCTGAAAGTGTTACGACCTTGGGAAAATATGCTTTTTATAAGTGTAATTCCTTGAAAGAAGTCAAAGGAGGAAAGGGACTACAAGCCATTAGTGATTATTGTTTTTCTAACTGCATTGGATTAGGATCTTTTACTTTTTCTGGTAGTGTGACATCCGTTGGTAATTATACCTTTAGTAGCTGTACTGCACTCAAGTCTCTCACTTTTGAAGCAGGAAATGTCCCGGTATCCTTAGGTGTCGGTACGTCAAAAGGTGCAACATATGGTTTGTTTACCGACTGTCCGCTTGAGTCTGTCAACTTGAATAGAGATTTGGCATATACCTCAACGAGCAATAGCGGTTGGTCTCCATTTTATAAAATCCCTACTTTAAAAACTGTCATTGTCGGTACAGGTGCCACGTCTCTCTACAATAACCTGTTTGCAGACGATAATTCATTAGAGACAGTCAGCCTTTCCGAGACATTAACATCTATTGGCGTTTCTTCTTTTGGGGGATGTGTAAGTCTCAAATCTTTAACACTGGGTCGCAATGTCAAAACCATAGGTTCGTATGCTTTTAGTGGATGCAAACAACTGACGGGGCTTATTTTTCCCCCATCATTAAAGAGTATCGGGAATTATGCCTTTAGAGGTTGTACTTCTTTTAATAACCTTACTATAGAAGAAGGCGAAGAGGCTTTGGAGTTGGGAAATGGAGCATCAGAAGGTGAGAAAGCCGGTTTGTTCAAAGACTGTCCACTTACATCTGTCTTTATAGGCCGCAATTTAAATTATCAATCAGGTGCGAATTATGGCTATTCACCATTTGCTGAGATCACGACTTTATCTGATGTCCGATTTGGTAATCCTGTCACGGTTATTCCAAACTTTTTATTTTGGTGTGATACAGAGTTAAGCACGGTCAATTTTAACAAATCGTGCAAGGTCTCTTCTGTGGGTGATTGTTCTTTTGCCGGTTGTAGCAAATTGAAAGATTTAGAATTACCCAGTGAAGTTATAACAATTGGGTTTGGACCATTCCAAAATACATCCATCGAGTCGTTTACCATTGGTCCTAAGGTTGAAACAATAGGTGATTATGCTTTTAATAATTGTGCACAATTGACAGGATTAACTATACCGCCATCCGTCAATAGCATTGGAAACTATGCATTCAAAGGATGTAAAGCCTTTAATTCTCTTATTATTGAAGATGGTGAAGGAGTGTTGTCATTGGGTTATGGTGCAACAGAAAATGATAACGGCCTATTCCGCGACTGCCCGATAGAAGCCATGTATATAGGGCGTAATTTAACCTATGATTTCAGTAAAGAGAAGGGGTATTCGCCTTTCGCGTACATTCCTACATTGAAAGCGGCGCGTTTTGGCAGCTCGGTTACTCGCATACAGTCTTATATGTTCACTGTTGATTTGGGACTCGAAAACGTGTATTTTGATAGTCCCAGTCAACTCAACACTGTTGGGAAATATGCATTTACAAATTGTCAAAACATGGCAACACTGGATTTGCCTGAAACAATAACAACACTTGAAGAAGGCACTTTCTTCTACTGCACCTCTTTAGATGATTTTACTTTGCCTGAAAATATCAAAACCATAGGCAATCATGCTTTTGCTAATAGTACAAGTCTGTCAGCAATCCTTATCCCTGCCTCAACTACCACCATCGGTAACTACGCTTTCCAAAATTGTACTGGTTTAAAGGATGTTTATGCTGTGGCCACTAAACCCATTGCCATTTCAGGGGGAGATTACAACCCCTTCCCTGTTAAAACCTCTACGTTGCATGTCGCTTATGGGTCTGTTGACTTGTACAAGAAAGCAACTGGTTGGAAAGAATTTTATAACATTGAAGCCCTGAAGGAGGGTGATCCTGGATATGTGGATGGTATTGAGGAAATAGAAACAATGCCAACAGGGGAACCTGACTGTTATTATACATTAGACGGCAAAAAGATAGATGGACAACCCACAAAACGTGGTGTTTATATTTTGAATGGACGCAAGGTGTTAATAAATAATTAACCTATAGGCCATTTTGCAGGATGCTACATGCCCGTAATCCCGAAAGACACAGGGATTGCGGGCATGTCAAGTTCTTGAAAAATACTAAGTTCTATCTTTGTTGTTGCATGTTGTCAGTGTTGTCTTAAGAATCAGATACCAATATTTCAAATTATAGTTTTCGGATCAATCCCGTCATTCTTCTTTTGCATAAATGACTTTGGGGGCTTCTTGCAGCCAACCGCCTTCGTGTATGATTTCGGGTTGGCACCCTTCGGCCAAGATGACGACTTTGAGGGCACGGCATTCACTCACCCGCAGGAATGTCAGTTTGGGGTTGTGGCGCAAATCGAGCGTGTCGACATAAGAAGAGCCCGCAGAGAGCGACTCGAGGTTGGGGAACCATTTGAGATCGTCATAATTACGGATGACACGTATAAAACTCCTAAAGGGCATCAGGTTGAGCGTCGTGGTCCGGAGGGCTTCGGCTTTCGACACCTCGCCATCGTGGTTGGTATCGACATTTTTCAGCCATTCAACGCAAAAGTCTTTGATGCCACGGTCTTGGAAGGTGATAAGCGAGTCGGGCAATGTCTTCGTGATGTCAACTGCGGGCTGTTGATTGTCAAAGCCTGGGGTTGGAGGCACCATGGGAACATCGGGCACCGTAGTGCCGTTGAATTGCGCCATCGCTGTTGCGCATGTACACAGCACCATTAGGGCAATTGTCAAGATTTGTTTCATTATGAGGTCCTTTCTTTATTTGGTAAGTTGATTCATCCGGTATAATGATGTTGCAAAAATAGGTGTTTGGTTTTGATTATGTTACGTTTATTCCCTATCATTTAGTAGAGAAAAGTCTATTTTTCCTTTTTAGGACTAAAAAACATCCATAAATGCCACTTTTTGGAAATAAATCCGTATTTTTGCATGTCAAAGGCAACCTATTGGCTGTCACTGCATTAAAAGCAATGCCTTCTGTCCCAAATTTACTATTTGAATCATCATGAGAATATGTGTTTTTTGTTCCGCCAACAGTCGTATAGACCCTGACTTTTTCGCCATGGCGCGCGAGTTGGGACGGTGGATAGGTGAGAATGGCCACACGTTGGTCTTCGGCGGTTGCGACATGGGGCTGATGGAGTGTGTGGCGCAAGCGGTGCACGAGGCGGGCGGCCGTACGGTCGGTGTCGTGCCGTCGAAAGTGGAGGAAAACGGCCATGTGTCGCAATATGTCGACGTGTTGTTCCCCTGCGACAACCTCAGCGACCGCAAAGACCTGCTGCTCTCGCAAAGCGACGTATGCGTGGCCCTCCCGGGCGGCGTGGGCACATTAGACGAGGTGTTCACCGTGGTGGCGGCCCATACTATCGGCTATCATCACAAACGGGTTATCCTCTATAATATGAAAGGCTTCTGGGATTCGCTCGTCGCCCTGCTCAATGACATCCAGGGCCGGGGCATGCTCCGCGGTAATCGCGAAGATTATATCTGCGTAGTAGAGTCATTAGAGGAATTAAAAGAATTGATAGCCCCCACCCCATCCCTCCCCGAGGGAAGGGCGTAATTAGAGCATTAAGCTCTTAACCCTAACCCCTATTTAAGAGTTGCTGGTTGTTGCTGTTGTTGCAATGGAAAACTGTTATGGGTAATCTACATACTGTTTGCATAATCCGAAAAGAAACATTATCTTTGCGGTATCATTTATCAACTACTTTCGAATATGAAGACAATGAAAAAACTGATTTCTGCATTAGCGCTGATGGCATTGGGGTTCATCAGCATGAGTTTCACCACCGACGACCAACCGAAGTCGCGCATCGTGGAAGACGGAGGGACAGGCCCTTACAAAGCCATCATGAAGGAAGAGCCCTCGCTCGCAGCGCACACCATCTTCGTGCCGCAAGACCTGTCAAAATTCAACAGCGACAACCCGCTGCCCGTGTTGGTATGGGGCAACGGCGCATGTTCCAACTCTCCATTCGAGCACTATAAATTCCTTAACGAGATAGCCTCATACGGATTTATCGTGGTGGCCACAGGCTTTATCCCCATGACCGACGAGTGGTATCAAGGCGAGATGTCGAAAACGGAGCAGCAGATAGAGTCCATCGACTGGGTG
>JAEEGL012964079.1_pt1 | contig 12701 bp, 12 predicted proteins | sample 9134231 | NCBI WGS metagenome assembly JAEEGL01 (sample SAMN16246548, study PRJNA631951) | gut metagenome | biome: gut microbiome; feature: rumen; material: fiber-attached | host: Bos | place: Iran: Karaj | collected 2018-10 | reverse complement strand
TCCGACATCGAACGCATCCTGGATTACTGCGACGTCCATCTGCGCGGAAAGGGCAGGGACGATGTGCCGGGCGGCCTGTCCGGGATGAAAGGACAGCTGTTCCTGAAGCATAACCGCGGCCGGCTTGATCCCGCGTTTGACCTTTTTGAGACGGAAATACAGTCTGTCCTGGCACAGGAAGACAGCCGCCGCTGAAAAACATCGTCATTATGCTGCCGGAAGGCAGGAAAAAACGAATCAGTTGTGGAACAGAATCCCTGAAAAACGAAAGCCGATTATACCGGTGCATCACACAAAATGACAGCGGCCGGTTGATTTCCGTTTTCCGGGGATTTTTTGCGCTGCGCCGACGGGCCGCCGGAAAACAGCGGCGATCCTGTGATTTTCTTAAGGAGCTTTCCGGACAAATGAAGAATGTTCTGAACACAGACCTGATCTATGAGGTTCTTTCCGTTGTGGAAGAGATTCCGGAAGGACGCGTGGCGACATACGGCCAGATTGCCCGGCTGACCGGCCGGGACAGGAACGCGAGGCTCATCGGGAAGATCCTGAGCATGTCCGCGTATTACGGGCAGTATCCCTGCCACCGTGTGGTGAACCATGCAGGAAGGACAGCGCCGGGATTCCTGGCCCAGAAAGAACTGCTGCTGGCGGAGGGCATTGAGTTCAGGTCCAACGGCTGCGTGGACCTGAAGAAGTACCGGTGGGACTGCTGAAAAAGGCGGAGGAGCGACCCCATGAAAATTATTGATATTTCCCAGGAGATATTCGGCTGCGCGGTTTATCCCGGGGACCCGAAACCGGAAAGGACGATCCTGCTGAAAATGGAGGACGGCGCGGCCTGCAACCTGAGCGCTTTCAGCATGTGCGCCCATAACGGCACCCATGTTGACGCGCCGCTGCATTTCTGCAGCGATGGGGAAAGCATCGACCAGGTGGACCTGGACCGGTTTGTCGGGTATGCGTATGTGACCGGGCATGAAGGCCCGATCCTGGCAGCGGACGCGGAACGGATCCTGAAAGCGGCCGGAGAATGCGACGCCCGGGCCGCGGAGCGGATCCTGGTGAAAGGCAAAGCGGTTGTTACGGCGGAAGCCGCGAAGGTTTTTGCCGCCGGGGAAATCAAACTGTTCGGAAATGAGTCCCAGACGGTCGGCCCCGAGGACGCGCCGAAGGAAGTGCACCTGATTATGCTCGGCGCGGGAATCATCCTGCTGGAAGGAATCCGGCTGGCGGACGCGGAGGAGGGCGTCTATTTCCTGCATGCTGCACCGCTGAACCTCGGCGGGGCGGAAGGCGGCCCCTGCCGGGCCACACTGGTCAGCTTCGACCAAAAAGAACAGAAATAACGAAAGGACGGACAATTTTATGGAAATCAGGAAAATGGCGGAACTGGACGCGCTGTACCCGGAACCTCAGGAGGGGATCCGGTATGACTCCCCGGAGCTTCTTCTGATGAAGCATATTTCAGAAAACAATATTGACGGCGCGACGGCGCTGTTTCGTGACAGGCGCCAGTTTTCGGATGCTCCGCCGGCTGTGGATACGCCTTACGGCCGGTTTGAGGGAAAGGAACAGATCAGGGACTTTGCCCTGGGGTTTGTTCCCCGGTTTGAAGCGGCCGGGCTGAGTATTGCGCCGAAGTTCCAGACCCGAAGCGGCGGCCGCTCCGTGACGGAGATGGTGCTGAACTTTGAGGTGGACGGCATGATCGACCAGGTCCCGATGTTCGTGGTTGCAGACCTGGGGAGCCGGGGAACGCTGGAGGAGGTGCGCCTGTACTGCCACAGCAGCTTTGTTCCGCATCTGACGCCATACCGGAAACCCATGTTCATACCGGCCCACCTGGAAATGGGCGATCCGGGCCTGATGACCGGCGCCGTACGGGAATACTATACCGCGCTGCATCATATGCCCAGCGTGGACGTGGAACGGATTCTCCGGTGCATGCATCCGGACTGCGTATTCGGCGGTTACGCGCTGTACCGCGGCCAGGAACCGGAAAAGGGAACAGAAGCGCTGCGCAGGGTATATACAGGCATGGCTTCCTATATCCCGGAGAAAGTCGGGATGCGGTATGAGACCCTGATCGACGACGGCGTCACCGGTGTGATTGAATGGGTTCATGTGATCTCAGACCAGGGCAGGGAAGAACTCGGAAGGATTGCCATGTCCGGGATCGCTGCCTATATGCGCGGGGAAGACGGACGGCTGATCAGCATCCGTATCAGTGATTATGCCTGGATGGAAAAGGAGATCGACTGGCAGCAGACCGGGACCACGGAAGAGGAAGCAAGGAAAGTCAACGCGGTGAAAGAATTCCCGGCCGGAGTCGGCCGGAAACCGCAGGAGATCCTGTAAAAAAATGCCGGCATAATCAGCGCCGGGGCTTTAACTGCTGTTCGGAGGAAGGAATGAAAAGCATGAGCGCGAAAGGCAGCCGTATCCTGATCCGGGACATTCTGCGGCATACCGGGGCAGCCTGCCTGTGCCTGACGCTTCTGCTGTCCGCGGTGATGCTCCCGGCATCGGCGGAGGGCACGGAGACCCGGGCGGCCGCGATGATCCGCCTGCCCGCTGTGGAAACGGATCCGCAAAGCCCCACCGGGCTGAAGACAACATGGAGCTGCGTGTACTTCGGCGCCTATCCTTCATCCGAGGTGGCGGACAGCGGCTGGAATTCAGTGGACAGCTATGCCCTGCGGGACGGAGACCTGATCCTGGACGACGCGCTGTACGGAAGGCTTGAGTCGTCGGACTGGCAAAACGGAATGGTTGAACTGGACGGCTTTTCCTATGTCCGGATCGGACTGGACAGCGCGCCTGCAACGGGCAGTTCCAGGGAGCAGCACTACATCAGGGATTACAGCCGCCCGTGGCATTATTTCCGGATTCAGCCTATCCGCTGGCGGGTCCTGGACATCCGGGACAACAAAGCACTGCTGCTGGCGGACAGGATGCCAGACAGCGTTCCGTTCCACGCCGCGGATACGGAAATAACCTGGAGCAGGAGCACGCTGCGCAGCTGGCTGAACGGGTATGACGCGGCGGCCAATGAACAGGGAACCGACTATACAGGCAGCGGCTTTATTGACCGCGCCTTTACGGATAAGGAACGCGGAGCGATCGTCCGGACCCGCTGCGGAAATCCCGCCAATCGCGACTATCATACAGACTGCGGGGAAGATACGGAGGATTACCTTTTCATCCTTTCCAATGAAGAAGTGTTTGAAGGAGAAAAGGCGGGAGCCTACGGTTTCCATCCCAGCCGGGACTTTGACGATCCCGCCAAGCGGTTCACATCCACGCTGTACGCCAAATGCATGGGCGCCTGGTGGTCCCCGGTGGACGATTATGCCGGAAACTCCTTCTGGTTCATGCGCACCAGCGGCTACACGCCCCGGAGCGTGACTTATGTGTGTGATTTCGGATACATATACAGCAAGGGAACGCTGGTTACCTGCAGCGACGCAGGGGTGCTGCCCGCAATGTGGATTGACCTGAACAGGGCAGAGCTCGCGGACGCGGGCACAACCGTATCCACGGAAATCATACGCCCGGCCGGCGGCGAAGGAGCAACGGATTATCCGGTGCCGGAGATCGGGAATCCGGTTACGGCGGCGGATGACACGATGCCCGGCGGGATGTATACAGTGTGGAACGCGGTGACCTTCGGCCATTATCCGCAGACGGAGATTCTGAAGGGAACGGCGGATCCCGCACTTTCTGAACCGGATGAAAACGCGGAGACCGATCCGGAACTGTACGACAGGCTTACGGCAGCCGCGGTGGACAGCGGGGACGATGTGGTGCTGGACGGTATCCAGTATATCCGGCTGGGAGAGCGGTGGTTCCGCTGCGACCCGATCGTCTGGCGGGTGCTGGAGGTGTCGGACGGAACGGCGCTTCTGATGGCGGACAGATGCCTGGACTGTGTTCCGTACCATGGCGCATATACCGGCGTGTTCTGGGAGAATTCCGATCTGCGGGACTGGCTGAACGGGACAACTGACGGAGAAGCACCGTCTTTCATTGACAGGGCTTTTACAGAGCAGGAACTCAGGGCGGTGACGGTGTCTGCCGTGCCGAATGCCAGCAATTATTACTTTGGAACAGCCTGCGGTTCCGGAACCCGTGACAGGGTGTTCATTCTTTCGGAGGAGGAAGTGTTCTGCTCGGAAAAAGCCGTAAGATACGGATTCCGGCCGAGCGACGCCACGGACGATCCGGGCAGGCGGATACTGCCTACCGCCTATGCCGCCGCCCGGGGCGCATGGCAGTCCGGGAACAGTGAAACCGCGGGAGCCGGGTTCTGGATTCTCCGGACAAACGGCTATACCCAGGATAATGTCGTCTATGTGGGTGAAAAGGGTTATCTGTATAACCGGGGCATTCCGGTAACCTGCAGGGACGCAGGAATCGTTCCTGCGATCCGGATCCGTCTCGGCGCGGCGCCGGTGAACCGCGCAGAGGATATTTCATTCCGTCCGGAGTGATCTCCGGACCGCGGATGAAATAAGGTATAGGAATATCGGGGAAAATGTGTTAATCTGGTAACAGAGAAAAAATCGATCCATAATCAGTTTTCAGGGAACTTCCGGCGGGAGTCTGCCGTCTGACGTTATGAAACCACGAAATACTGAAAGACCTGAAAAGGAGTGTGTATTATGAAACGCATCGTTTCCCTGTTCATCGTTTTTGTCCTTTGCTTTGCTGCCCTTGCCGCGGCCGGAGCGGAAACAGCCATGGTGCTTACCCCGATCGACGCCATGGATATGCGGCTGGGCCAGTGCATGGTTCCGCAGGGATATACCATGTATCCTGTCCCTGATTTCTCGGGAAGCAGCCGGAGCCTTACGGATCCGCTGGGGCTGGGCGTGATCGTTACTTCCCCGGACGGCCGTGTCGTGATGGCTTATGAGAAGAGCAGCACCTATCTTGAAATTGTTTCTTCCACAATCGGCGGCAGGACGTACCGCGTCCACGAGGACGGGAAGTTCGACGTGGAAACGATGACTCCCATGGCGCGATATCAGCAGCCGGCGGCTTATGCCCAGTCATACCTGAACGGAGCGTTCCCGGGCGTTGAAATGACATATACCGGCTCCATCGACCTGAGCAGATATCAGCCCCTGCTGCAGCAGAGCGCGCAGAATTTCTACGACACCCTGAAAGCAAGCCAGGGTGTGACAGTGGGGATGAATATTGACGGTGTCGCCCTTACGGCGGATATCTGCGGGTTTTCCTGCGAGATGAACGGAGAAGCATACTTTATTGTGGTCGGTACCGTCATCAGGGCGCTGCAGATGACGATGTCCATGCAGCAGCTGCAGGGAATGCTGAGTGAAACAGAGGTGATCTGGTCTCCGCTGTGCACTTACATGCTGGCCAGCCCGGCTTCAGAATTTGAAACTGTTTTCCCGGCTTTTGAAGCCTTTATGGAGAATACAACCATCAGCGACCAGTTCTACCGCGCCAACCAGAAGCTGGCCGACGAACTGAGGAACATCGTTGTACAGAGCAGGGGCGGCTATATTGACACTATTCTGAAGAACTACACCTCCGAAGATGACACGTACGACGAGGAACGGTTCACGGATTATATTTTCGACCAGAACGATTACACCCTGTCTGACGGAACCCATGTAAAAATCCCCACGTCCTATGACTACGTTTACGAAGGGGACAACAATGTGGTTTACTTCAGCGACAGCGCTTTCCCGGAACCCGGCACGCAGCTTTCCCCCAACCGGTAAGCCGGCGGCTTTCACAGGATCCCGGAACCAGGGAACGCATGTGCTCCCCGGGGCATTGCAGATCAATGCTTCCGGGGTTTCCCTTTTCCGCGGGAAGTTTCCATGGTAAGATGAAACCGGAAAACAGGATGAGAGGTGCCATATGAGTATTGAAATTGACAAACATCATATTGAAACATTGTATGAAACACGGTTCCTGAGATGCTATGACCTTCAGTATGCGGAAGGAAAGCATTATTATGAGGCTTCCCGAAGAGAAAAAGGGGACCTTGTGGCGGAAAAAACGGATGACGAATTCCGGGAGATGCTGCCGGACGCTGTGACAATCGCGGTTGTCCTGCATCTGCCCGGGAATGAAACGCGGCTGCTGATGTCCTATGAATACCGTTATCCTGTCGGACAGTTCCTGCTCAGTCCGGTGGCCGGGCTGCTGGATCCGGAGGACCGGCAGAGCGAAAATCCACTGGTGAAGGCCGCAGTGCGGGAGATCCGTGAAGAGACCGGGCTGACAGTGAAAGAAAGCGACCGGATCCGTATCCTGAATCCCTGCGCTTTTTCCACACCCGGCATGACGGATGAGAGCAATGCCTTCCTGTGCGCGGAGATTACCCTGGACAGCCTGGACGACCTGAACCAGGACGGCGCGGAAGGATCGGAACTGTTTGACGGGTTTGAACTGCTTGACCGGGAACGCGCGCAGCGGATCTACCGGACCGGCCGGGACGACCACGGGAATTTCTATTCCCTGGCTGCCTGGATGGTGCTGGGTATTTTCCTGTCGCTGACCTGAAATCCGCGGATACCGGGGAACAAACAAAAGGAGAATCTGAAATGAAAGGTTATGGGTACAGGCTGGCTGCGCTGCTCGCAATTCTCTGCCTGGCATTCAGCACCGCGTTCTGCGAACCGGGAAGCAGCCCGAAAGCGGATGTGAAGCCGATTCCCATGGATCCTGACAGCATTGACCTGGGGAACGGAACCTTCTGGGCAAGGCTTGAGGATCTTGACCGGATCGATGAAGGCTGGTTTATGGTGATGCTTTACGAAACGGATGAGTATGATCCGGAACAGATCATGAACCTGAAACCCGGGGATACGCTGCTGGTCAACGGGGAAATATATACGGTGGAAGATATCGGCTCCCGGGATATCGGCTGGATCGGCGAAGAAGACATTGTCTGGGAAATTGTGACGGAAGAAGAATGCTGGGGCGGACTGTGGTTCCGGCAGTACGGGCAGGATACCTTTGCGGCATACCTGGACGACTGGATCCCATGTACATTTATCGGCAGCGTAAAAGTCACGCTTCCGCTGCCGGAACAGTTTGAACTGTACGCGGTTCCGGGCGGGGAAGACCCGGTCGTCTATACGGCTGATGAATTCCCGGATATACTGCGGGAGGATGACTGGAGCATCTATAACGAGTACAACACGACCGCGAAATTTGAGGACGGAAAACTTGTCCGGATCCGGCGAAGCGGCTATCCCCACGGCCCGCATACCGGGGACGAGGATGACGATGACTGCTGACAGTACGGGCAGCATTCCGACTGGGTGAGGTTTGAGATGCATTTTGTTGAAGCAAAGGGAATCCTGACCGGCGGGAAAGGCCATTACGGGATGAATATCTACCGCGGCTGTTCCCACGGATGCATTTACTGCGACAGCAGAAGCACATGCTACCAGTTTTCCCACGCTTTTGAAGATATTGAGGTCAAACAGAATGCGCCGGAACTGCTTGAACAGGCGCTGAAATCCAAACGGCAGAAGGCGATGATCGGCACGGGATCCATGTCGGATCCGTATATGCACTGCGAGGAGAAGCTGGGCCTGACCCGGAAATGCCTGGAGGTCATCTGCAAGTACGGATTCGGCGCGGCGGTACAGACAAAGTCCGACCGGATCCTGCGGGATATCGACCTGCTGGAAGAGATCAACCGAAAAGCAAAATGCGTGGTCCAGATGACGCTGACCACGTATGATGAAAAACTGTGCCGGATTATCGAACCGAATGTCTGCGGCACACAGCGGCGGATCGAGGTGCTGGAAACCATGCGGGACCGGGGGATTCCGACGGTCGTCTGGCTGACGCCGGTCCTGCCGTTCATCAATGATACCGAGGAGAATATCCGGGCAATCCTGGACGCCTGCGCACAGGTAAAAGTCAAAGGAATTATCTGCTTTGACATGGGGCTTACGCTCCGGGAAGGCGACAGGGAATATTATTATGCGGCACTGGACAGGCATTTTCCCGGACTGAAGGAACGGTATATCAGCACCTACGGAAACGCCTATGAGGTTCCCAGCCCCCGCAGCAAACAGCTGATGGACCTGTTCCGGTCCTTCTGCCGGGACCGCGGGATCCTGTACAGGCCTGAGGGATGCTTTGATTATATGCACAGCCTTCCGGAACGGTTCCGGCAGATGTCGTTCCTGGAAGAGGCGGACCGGTGACCGGGACACAGGACACTGACTGAACAAACTGACGACGGACAGGAGAAGATCGGTATGGCAAACCTGATTGTGGTGTGCGGACCGCAGGCAGTCGGGAAAATGACAGTTGCGGAGAGCCTGAGGGACAAGCTGCGGTACAATATGATGATGAACCATGACAGCATTGAGCTGTCAGACAGGATCTTCGGCTTTGCCACGCCGGCCCAGCGGGAATATAATGCAGTGATCCGGGAAAAGGCGTTTGAACTTGCCGTAAAACATCATGTGGATCTGATCTTCACCTATGTCTGCGCGTTTGATATCCCGGAGGAACGGGATTACCTGATGAAGCTGAAAGACCAGTTCAAAGACGGCGGCGGGGAGTTCTACTTTGTCGAACTGAGCGCAGACCTGGAAACCAGGCTCGCGAGAAACGAGACGCCGCACCGGATGGAACGGAAGGCGTCCAAGCGGGACGTGGCCTGGAGCCGGGAGAACCTCCTGAAAGACGCGGAGAAGTACAGGCTGAATTCCGCCGAAGGGGAATACTGGTTTGAGCATCACCTGAAGATCGACAACACGAACCTTGATCCGGACGAGGTCGCGGACCGGGTGATCGCCGCGTTTCACCTGACAGCCAGGGAGAAGGCAGAAAAGGAATACCGTTTCGGCGTCTGAAAAGACGCCGCATACCTCCCGGAATACGGGTGCACAGGGAAGGAGAACAGGTTTTCATGCTGTATATCATGCGGCACGGCCGTACGGACTGGAATGTGCGGCATAAGCTCCAGGGGCGTACGGATATCCCGCTGAATGAGGAAGGCCGCCGGATGGCGGAAAAAGCCGGGGAAGAATACAGGGATGTTCCGCTGGACATCTGTTACAGTTCCCCGCTGGTCCGGGCCAGGGAGACGGCGGAGATCGTACTCAGCGGCCGGAACATTCCGATCCTGACGGACGACCGCCTCCGGGAAATGAGCTTCGGGGAGTATGAAGGCGCGGAAAACACCTTCAGCGACCCGGAGTGCCCGATCAACGCGCTGTTCCAGAAGCCGGAGGCATATACCCGGTCTGTGGGCGGCGCGGAAACCTTTGACGAGCTGTTTGCCCGGACGGGAGAATTCCTGAAGGAGGTCATCGACCCCCTGACGGCACAGGGAAAGAACGTACTGATTGTCGGCCACGGCGCCATGAACCTGAGCATTATCGGCCGGATCAGGGGGATTCCGATCCGTGAGTTCTGGTCGCCGGGAATCGAGAGCTGCAAAATGATCCGGCTGATCTGAAAAGGCACGGACAGTCAATCTGAAACAAAACGGAGGGAAAAACAAATAGCAATGAAGGAAAGACCCGAGGTCCGGGAAACCACCGGCGGAAAATGCTGGGAACATACTTTTGAGAAATTCCGCCTGAAGGTGTATGTGCCGGACAACGACCTGGACGGGCAGGTGAACAATTACGGATTCCGGGCGCCCCTGCTGCTGGTTTTTGAGGAGGAACAGCAGGATATGGACGGCGCGGTCCGGTTTGCCCGGGAAAGCGGACTGGCAAAGGTCGCGGCGGACGCCGACTCAAGCGTGCTGTTTGTTTATCCGACGGCGGAGGACGGATGGGCCGGGGCCGGCGCGGATTTCTACGCGGCGGTGATCGCTGAAATCAAGATGATCCAGGTGTACCGGGACGGCATTGTGGAGAACTATGATTTCTTTGCCCGGGAATTCAAAGGCTATTTTGTGCGGGGCGCCATTTTCCGCGCGGATATCTACAGCTTCGGCAAATCCGCGGACTATGTGGCAAAGAACCTGCTGACCACGCTGCAGGGCGAATACCTGTGGGGTCCGGGAGAAATCACGCCGGCCATGTGTTCCATGGAACGGCTGAGCGTTCTGCCGGATGTGCGGCGGAAGGACATTGCCGTGATCAGCGCCGGGAACAGCGAGGAGATTAACCGGGCCTTTGACGGCTGCGAACATCTGCTGGTGAAGGCGGAGGCATCCTACGAGGCGGATTACTACGGGTTTGTGAAAAAGTTCAAGATGTGGTGCGGCAGGATTGAATATGAACCGGACTTCCCCGCGCTGAACATGACGGAAGAAGCCGGATTCGTGACAGTCGACACCTCGCCGGACAACCGGAGCCCGTTCAGGGACGACAAAACCCATAAGGTGGGCTATTTCGCCTATTACAACAACGGGATTTCCGACAGGGGACCGGTACCGCTGGTGATCGGTTTCCACGGCGGCGGGGATTCCTCCATGTACCTGACCTTTGTGGCTGGCTGGTGGGAGGTGGCCCATGAACACGATTTCCTGTTCGTATCGGTGGAAAACCACCAGTTTGTGACAGCGACGGAAGCCGTGCAGGTGATCGGGGAGCTGAAAAAACGCTACAATATTGACGAACACCGGATCTACGCCACGGGCTTTTCCATGGGCAGCGGCAAGACCTGGGACCTGTATCAGGAATATCCTGAGGTCCTTGCCGGCGTGATGCCCGTCAGCGCGCTTTTCCCGGTCTATACGTCTTTCTTCGGCGCGCCGGTGTCCGAGCGGCTGAACAAGACCGTTCCCGTACCGGTCTTCTATTCCGGCGGGGAAAAGTCCCACGTGCCGGAGCTTCCGCGCCAGGCGGATTCCGCGCTGGAACGGATCCAGTACGTGGCGGAGGTAAACAGGCTGAAAAAGAAGTTCGGCGAGATCCGCTTTGAGGAGAAGGATTCCTGGGAGAATCCGCTGTGGGGCCTTTCCGGGGACAGGACAGAGCAGGTTCCGGATCCATCCCGGGGAAGCACGCTGACCATACATTATTATGACAGCGAGGACGGCGTCTGCCGGACGGCGTTTGCCAGCGTCAGCGAACAGGTGCACGAATGCAGGAAGCACAGCATCGAGAATGCCTGGAAGTTTATTTCCCGTTTCACGCGGCCGTGACAGGACAAAATTCCCGATGCTTCCGGGAGAACATCCATGCCGATTCCCCTGAAGCGTTGACAGGCCGGCGAAATGGACATACAATCACGACAGACGAAAACAACCGACAGTGAGGAGTGCCTCTATGGAAAGAACAGTCACACTTATTCAGCGCATGGGAGTTGAACTGTTTGACGATGTCTGGCATATCAGGGCGGAGTCGTTCTATAAAAATCCATACGAGTCTCACCGGCCGGGATATGAGACATGGCATCATGATACCTATCTGATCCCGTTCTCAAATGTTGTCGCCGGCCTGGATGATGCGGATTCCATGAAGGAAAACGAACTCCTGAAAGAGCTGAAATGCCACAGCGAGTTTGAGTATTCAGAATACCTGCCCCTGGGTTATCTGTCCTTCTATGTTCCGATCTGGTACAAGGATGAAAAGATCAGGGAGCAGACGCTCAAATGGATCAGGAGCATTGAAACGCAGAGAACCGAGGTCAAATACTGCTCCAAATGCAAGATCAAGGACGAGTTCGGGTGCCTGCAATGCCCGGTCTATCCGACCATTGACAGGGTCCTGCTGGACGGACTGAACGATATCCTGACTTTTGAAGAAGGACTGAAGGTGGAGATTGAGAAGGACGATGCGGCGGTAAAGAGTATCTCCAAAGTCGTTTACCGCGGCGTTGACAACTACAGGGACATCTCCATCCAGTACAGCGTGGACGCAAACATATATATCGCCACGTCCATCAACAAGCAGATGATCTGTGAGCTGGAAAGCCATAAACCGCTGAGGCCGATGGATTCCTCCGACCGCTCCCTGCTGGGTTATGAAGTGGATTACGTTCAGCCCGGCACCCTGAAAAAGGCGATCGAAGAGAAAAACAACGAACGGTATACGCGCAAGAAAATCGCGGACAAAAAGGCCGCCGCCGGGGACAAAACCATAGAAAAGCTTATTGATGAGGCGTAATACCCCTGCAGTCAGGGAATCACGGTGACGACAGGAACCCGACACATTTTTCCGGAGGCAAAGCATGGATCCGATTACCTGGGAACTGTTCGAAAGGCAGGTGGCCGAATGCCGCCTTTGTCCGCTGTACGGGCAGATCCGGAACAAGGTTCCCGGACAGGGAGACCGGAACGCTCCGCTGATGCTGATTGGAGAGGGCCCCGGACAGGTGGAGGACGAGGAAGGGCTGGCCTTTGTCGGCCCGGCCGGCCAGCTGCTGACCCGGATGCTGGAAGCCATCGGGCTGCCCAGGGAGCGGGTGTACATCTGCAATGTGGTGAAATGCCGTCCGCCGCACAACCGGGTCCCGTCGCCGGAAGAGGCGGAGGCCTGCCGGATTCACCTGCGGATGCAGACGTACCTGGTCAGGCCGAAGGTGATTGTCCTGCTGGGCAGCACGGCGGCAAAGTACCTGCTGAATCCGGAAATCCGGATCACCAGGGAACGGGGCATCTGGACAGAAAGAAAAGGCATCTGGATGATGCCTACCTACCATCCGTCCGCGCTGCTGCGGGACGGCAGTAAAAAACCGCAGGCATGGGAAGACATGAAGAGCCTGCGGGAAAAACTGAAGGAACT
>JAEEGL012413592.1_pt1 | contig 12701 bp, 8 predicted proteins | sample 9134231 | NCBI WGS metagenome assembly JAEEGL01 (sample SAMN16246548, study PRJNA631951) | gut metagenome | biome: gut microbiome; feature: rumen; material: fiber-attached | host: Bos | place: Iran: Karaj | collected 2018-10 | reverse complement strand
ATCTTGTGAGTAATTCTTTTCATGCTGAATCTAAATGCTAAATGGTGTTATCAAAGGCAAATTTACAAAAAGCCTACTAATTGTCAATATTCTGCTGGTCCGTGAATCGCTTCGGCCACGCGAGATTGTGTTGTTGGGTGTAATGGGTAATGTGTGTACTGTCCACGGCCACAGGACGGGAACGAAGTAGACGCTGTGGACGGAGTGGACAGCAGATAGAGTGCTAATCTGCCTGCCTCAAGTCGAACCAACCGGAGGCGTAGTCGTCAATCTTGTCAAAATCTGGAGCTAAAGAGCCCTCGTCATCTTTCACGATGAGATCGGCCACGGGCTCTTTTTCTCCAGGGTAATTCTCTCCATCGAGACCGAGGTTAACATCGGCCTCGTTGCCGTCAGTCTAGATGAAGACTTCTCCATCCCAGGTATCGGCCTCATCGATGTACTCTTGAACCTTTTCGGCAATAAGCGTGGATAGCTGCCGCCAGTCGTTTAGCTGTGTACTCATTGTGCTGCTCCTTCAAGTTTATCGGGTACGGCGCGTTCGATATCGTCGATGATCTCTTCTGTGAGGTAGGGGATATCCCACGATATCTTGTCCTCTTTGCCATCTTTCTTCCAGTTGCCGTACTCGAAGCGGTGATAGGCGATGGTCATCATCTGGCCGTTTGAATAACAAAGCGACAGGAAGAAGCATGGATCAAGTGCGTCATAGAGGAGAGTGAACACCTCAAACGTCTCGAGCATGGCTGTCTTGGACACGTTTTCTCCGTTTTTGATGGCTTTGGAAACAAATGCCTTGATGTCGGAGCGAAGTGTGTCGTAGCGTACGTAGGTGGGAAGCTGGACGACGCTGTCTGCCGGCTTGGATACCTGGTAGGCCTGGCCATCGATGAGGGCCACGCCCTGGGCTTTGTAGAGGGTCCTGGTCAGAAGTTCGGAAACGGAGACCTGCAGGGCATTGGCGATGTCCTGAATCTTCGAGATGGTGGGATTACCCTTTACGCTGGAAAGGAGGTTGCTAGGCGTTGTGCCTATCCGGTTGGCCACATCCGTCAGGGTGAGTCCCTTCAGGCGGCAGATGTCTTTTAGGTTCTTTTCTATCGCTTCCATAGCTTACTTACTTGTACTTGACAAAGATATGGACTTGTTGATAGATTAACAAATATTTTTGTTGTTTTGTTGATAAATTAACAATCTAAAGGATTGTGGATTATTATGCAGAATAAGACCTTGGCTAAGCTTGGCCCCTTATTTAATGTGGTCTGTTTAAACTGACGGGTTTTGTTTTGCAAAGCCATAATTTTGTTTTACTTTTGCACGTGCATCAAGAGTCTCCCCAGAGGAGCACCAACCGAGCAGCCAGAAGCCACGGTGGTAAAGCGATGCGGATGTTCAATCAAAAAAATCTGTTGCTATGTCACAGGATCTATTCAAGCTTGGCCACGGCTTTAACTGTGTGCCTCAGGGTGATGAACGCATCGCCCTTCGTCTGTATTTCAAACACGCAGCCACGCTGCTGCGGGAATTTGACCGGTGGAAGGACATCGACCGCTTCTACTTCATTCCCATCAAGCTGAACATGGCGTATTTCTGCGCCGGATGGGCTGCTGCTGTAGCATTCCCGCCCTACTTCATCGGCACAATTCTCCGGAATTCTATCGTGCATCCGGACCTATTCGGCACCCAATGCGAGTGTGGCCGCCAGGCCTACGGGTACAGTTACAACGGCTCCCCTCTGAGCGGCCGCTTTGACATCAGCCATGCCTGCCCCTGCTGCGGCTTGGTCACACGTACCACTGAATCCGGCTGGAGAATTCGTAGCGAAGCACTCAAGGCCACGCAAGAAGAGGACCTGAAGCAGGGCCGACGGATGCAATTCTGGCACCCAGACTTTGAACCGGCCACTATCCAGGAGTTGTTGCGCTACCTCAACGTGCCTGAAGAAGAATTGGTGCTGCCGCCGGAGGAACACAAGATTACCAGGCACAAACTTGGAAATGGACGTGTGCTGGTAAATGACAGTGCTGGAGGTTGTGTGGTTGTTGAGAGAAACTAGGTTTGAATATGCGCCCCTCCTTATAAAGGGGATGGGGCGCATAAAACAATTATTATGTGATAATCAGTTTGCTAATTCGGTCATACTCATCAAATGAATCTAGCTCGTGAATTGCATTCAACAAGCTCCGCCTTCTTGACGATAACACCGAGAAATTAGGGTCGGACAATTGCCTGATATTCGCATCAGTTGCCACCAACGCAGCTAATTCTGAAATCAATGCCCTAGTCGCTTCAACAAAGCTTGTGTGATTTGCATTGCTAGAATCAAATTGAGGGATGAAGTACTTCGGTAGGGTATGAATGTGTCTTTCGCCAAAACGGCCAGAAGGCTGATATGTTGTTATTGCCTCTGACAACACATCAGAATTAAGTAACCCTGTCACATAAATAGCCTCAGATTCATTGTCTACGACTAAATAATATAGCGTTTGATCAATAATGATATCTGCATTATCGGCTGTAATAGGTGTGTATGCCGATGCAACATTTGATCCGCCAGCGCCATACAACACCAGGTATTTACCAACAATAAACTCTTGATTCGTCAGTTTTGAACGGAAATTAAGTACTTCGTCTCCGTACAGATCTATACTTGCTCCCTTATATCGGATATATCCTCTCCTTAACTTGCTAAACACCCTGGAAACGGTTGTTGGCAAAGCGGAAAACTCAGCATCTGTAAATAACCTTTGGCTACCAGTATTAGGGTCTCTTTTATATGGAACCAAAGCTAATGGATAGTCCGAAATAATAAAGGGATGCAGGACATTAGACACTACGGTCTTTCGGAAATACTGCTTCGGGACGACCGATGCTGATAGTTCGAATTTAACCTTAGCCGCATCCAGGAAATAGCCGTAGCTACTTGTGTTCTTCACCAAAGGGCTAATCCGATAATTGTTTCCTCTAGCCTGAAGGTCAAAATAGAAAAAAGGTCGTGGAAGAATATCAGCGCCCTGAGGGAAAGAATAATAAGGAGTCAAAGTCTGGTAAATGGTTTGGTCAAGAGACCATATACATCTCCCTGCACCCTGAACCTGATAAACTTGAGCACTAGAATAAGTATTTTTCGCACTATATTTCCTTCCCACAAAAGACGTTGAAGCCGTCGTATTCTTCCGGCCAAAGAGCACAACAGCACGATTGGGGAAGGTGTCTTCTGGGAGATCCCATATTTCTTCGTTGCTTACACTGAATGGGTAAGTCGAATTAAAGCTGGAAGCTAACCTAAACTGATCGTGCTGCTTCCCTTTCAATATGGATCGCGGCAATATGCATCCATAAATAGCCTCGTCTGATAGATAAGAATCGATAGAATGGATAAGAAAGACCGTTGCCAACTCTAGATGGAGAAAAGACGCCCCTGTTGGCATAATACCATAATGACTCGCTTTATTGGTAAGATTAACCTTATATGGATTATCCTTCACTTCACTTAGTGCCATCCATGGAGTATTTGAAACTATTCCGTTGAATTTTCTGGCAATAAGAGCTGGTTTAAACGAATTCTTGATAAGAAAGGCCCAGATACCATTTCTGTCTCTCCTATGAAGATCCTGCAGAACTTGATACAAATCGAAGGCAAATGATGCAATATCAGTTTCCTCCTGTTGAGACACAGAAACGCTGCAATCCTCCAAGCTCTCATGCACGATTAAGGAATAATCAGATGATGTTAAGGAAACATCCAACGTCTGGGCAATCTTCTCTATTAAGAGAGGAAAGAACTCGTTGAAACGAGTATCCAGCAAGAAGCGAGGAAGATTTACATTATTACCGTCGAGATTAAGGATATATGAAGAAGGATTCGTTGAAACTGGAGAACTGATAAACAAAGAATCAGCATGGTAGACAGGAATGACTATCTCTGTCTCATCATTGCAATACTGCTCCGTATGAATGATCCAGTTGATTTTGGCAAGGAGAACTGCGAGAGGGTCGATATCAATACCCATCGCAGCTGAAGATATCACGTCATATTTCTCACTATCCGAGAGCGATAAATTCGTGAATTTGCTAGCGCAATACTTAATTGTAGAAATAAGCATCGAACCTGAGCCGCAACACATATCAATAAACCGGGGCCATTCACCTACAGGGAGCTTCTGGGCTACGTTATTGACTAATGCTTCCGAAAGCCAAGCCGGAGTAAGCTCTTGGCCAAGAAGGACTCTTTTTGTTTCAATTGACAATTGAGATAGCAGCCTTCCAAAGATGTCTTCTTCAGGAATAGAAGAATAATCATATATAGCAAGGTCCTGTTGTGTCTTTCTTAAGTGCTGTAAATAATCACTCCCTGATAGATGTTCATTTATCCATCCAAAGTAATCATACTCCACGAAATTGACATACCCAAGCCGTTGAAAGTAGTCTCCAGAAACAATTTCAACAAGCTCATCATCGTCAGATAAAACAGCTTGTTTCGCTATTATATTTGCGCATAAGAGCTTTGCAAGAGTGGCAATATAGAATTCGTATTCATAAGACCCGGTCGTAGAATCTATAGACAAATCAATCCCTTCAACAAAATGTGACCAAATATTATGAATCAGAGAAGCATAAGCCGGTTTTAATGATTCCAAAGACCCAATGAATGATTTTGCTTCAGAAAGATAATGATTTCCCCAAAAAGAATCGATCCCGAAATCTTCTGACAGACAATCAGCAGTTAATGGCCTTGCGCCCATGCGACCTAAGTATTCGTTAAGGCAGTTCTTTAATTCAATTGCAGAGTTGTCATCCGACACGGAAATATGAATCTCTTTCAATAGAACAAGATTCACATTATTGGTATTATAAGCAGCTATTGGAAGCCCAGGAACTTCTTGAACACTATAGAAGTACCAATTCAACGTATCGGAGAGAACGCCAATAAGTTTACTGATATTTGCTCCGCTGCGAATACGGCTTGCACAATACTCCTTAACTTGATCTCGACCATGTGTGAAAAGAGGCGTAGAAGACAGATTCTTCTCAAACTCTATCACTGTTCCATCGATAAAAACATCTATTGATCCAGTCGTTACAGTATTACGCCGATACAAGCTAACAGATGTTTCAATCCCTGAGACATAATGATTCACCCATTGGGGATTATCTGGAAACATTTGGCGGAGATATGAGACAAAATTGTTTGTCATCACATCTTCTTTTACGCCGGCTGCTATAAGGCGCAGTGCTTCGGTGATAAATAACTTGATACTATCTAACGGCATTTCTACGATTGATATAATTAGTTAATAAACAACGCATTTTCAACAAAACCTCATCTATCTTTATTCCTGCAATTCCACGAATAACAACTCTATCAATCTCTTCGATAATTGAGGCGTCACTAAAACTCTGTGACAGGGCACGCTCCCCAATAACATCCAACTCGCCCAACTGCTTGTCAGTCAGAATTGGGAAAAAGAACCTTCCCATTTGGACCGAGTCCACCTTCAGCGCCCCACCTCCCATCACAGTACAATTCTCTTCAAATTGAATAGCCGCCCATGTAGAGTTCAATAGAGCCAAGGCCGCATTTACTGAAATACGCGAATTGTCTTGTATAACAATCGTCACAAAATTGGCATCAATGACCTGAGATAAAGAATTCCTACGAACACAAACACGCCCTGAATTCAATCGCGGAATGAATAGCGGAGCGGTATGCCTCCTTGATAAAACAGGAAGCATATACCAGAAACGAGGACTTACTCCTGGCTTCCCATTCCTTACATTTGTCCTAACCGCAGAAAGATTAGGGATCAACACATCATTTACTGTTCGAGATTCGGAATCTATGATATAACGTTCCAGATCTTGCGGTACTGTGATATACTGTTTCTCTTTTCCCTGATCTCTAGAAATAACAGCATCCTGTAGATAAAGAAGATATGATTCATTCACCACACCTTGGCTGAATGTATTACCCAGGTCCTCTTGTGCTTGAACGGTAGGCAATAAAAAAGTCTTGCTCTCGGCATTAGAGATAATATGACCATCAGATGATATGAAAGAGTCTTTTTTGCGATGTAAATAAAAGAAAGAATTAGCGCCAGTCCTGAGGCCCTGAAAGCACTCTATCCCGTAAGATGAAATACCCGAAATATCACAAGGACTTAAAGGGATAAGTGTCTTGATTGAAGACAATTCAAACGAAGACAAATATGGTGCTCCGTTCTGGTTCCACAATCCACTTTGATTAACCATTCTTATTTCACACACGCCCTTCTCACTCTTGTTAAAGCGGATACTATTCTTCAGTTTTGTAATACAATCATATGTGTTCCAAAGGGACTTATATGCGGAAATAAACTTTATGGCATTATCAGGATGAGTTTTACCATTATTTCTGCGAGCGACAATAAGGTTCGTCTGGACAAGAGCCTTCCCTTTAAATAATACGGAATTGACGTCGCTTAAAATTATTTCAATATCAAATAGTTCCTTGAATACACGAATGATAGGTAAAGAATACTCTCTAGACATCCAAGAATTAGGGACTACTATAGCTAGTATTCCTGAACGACGTGTAAGCAGCATACACAATAACCATGAGGGTATTGCTATATCAGAAAGGCCCGACAAGTCAGATATGCACTCGCGTATAAGATTCTTCTCTTTACGGTTCAGAGTCATAGAAGACTCCGTATACAGAAGAAGATTTTGGTATACCGCCTGTATGTTAATGTAATGTGGAAGCTCGGAAGAATCAGTCAGATTCTGCCACCTAACATAAGGTGGATTAGTTATTACGAGGTCGTAACCTTTCCGTTTATATGAAGATAAAGCTTCTTCAGAAAAAGCATTCGCACAGATCGCAGAAGGAACGGTATTTACAAGCTTCTGATATGCAACAGGATCAATTTCGACAGCGCTAATACGATAGTCTGATAAGCTGAATGGGATAAACATATCGCCAATACCGGCCATCGGATCAATAATAGATTGACCCGGCTGACAGTCTGATAATGCGGCCAAAACCCTGGCAACTAACTCTCCCGAAAAGTATTGGCCCAGAGCTTTATTTTTGCTTACCTTTTTCATCAAAAAAGAACTGTGCGTCAAGTGTTATTTTCACGCCTGCTTCAATACAAGAAGTGATATATCTAGAAAACATCCATTCACTCTTTTCTTTGCCGCTAGGGACATGAGAAAAATCATTCAAAATGCGCTGTGCAATCTCCTTATCATCCTTAACAGACAGAATACACGTCTCATGTGAGTGACGATTTTCAAGCAAAATCAAAGGATCACCCTTGACTGTAATGTTTGAATTAGTCTGCTTGAAGCTAGCCTGTTTTTTATCAAGTATGCTTGTTCTACCTACAACAAATCCATTATCGCGATAAGCTGAAATGATAGCCCGCCAAATATCGCTTTTTGCAGAATGGAACACCAATGTACAAGATGCATTCTCCTTCATCACTCTTTGTAGACCATTGAATACTTTCGTCATCAATGAGCGATAATCATCAACTGCTTTATTCTGGGATTCATTAACTACGACTTCATCCTCTGGGCATGTCAAAACTCCGAGCCAAGCCTCATTAATCTGATTCAATTCAGAATACGGAATATAATCGCCAAATGGAGGATCGGTGAAGACATAGTCGATAGAAGCGTTTCCTTCAATAAGATTGGTACTACTGGCATTTCTAAAAATCACTGAGCTTCTGGAGCCCTCGATAAGTCTAAATGCTTCAACAAAAGTCTGGATCTTTCTTTCAAGGCCAGTGATTATATTCTTTTCAACAGGAAGTCCACTAATGTATAATACACCCGGCTGAGAACCTGTAATAACGAAATCAGGACTATTTTTTTTAGCAACTACTCTGGTCATCAAGGTTGAGTGAGACATGTTATAGCTCAAGAGCCAAACTCTCAACCATGGTTGAACATCCTTTGGAAAGTTATCGACTAAAGACCATAAATGGGAAAATACATAGAAATTCCTTTCTGTGTAAAAATGGTGCAAATGAGTGACACCTTTATGGTAACCATTACGGAACAATACCCCCCATTTCATCGGATGAACAACAGGATTGTCAACAAGCCCGTAACCGTGAAACATGCGTAAAGATTTCACATCATCGATATTAGCCGAGCGATGCCATTTGCTTTTCCCCGAAGTACCATAAATCCACAAAGGAATTCTCCGTTTTCTTATGGCCATTGAGTTAGTAACCTTGTCCCTGAAACGTTCTACAGCACGTTCTGCAGACGGAATGTCTATTGTCTCAGAACAGAAAGGACACTTGGCTTCATCATGAAAGGTGACCGGATTTAAAGAAACGGCGATACTACCATAAGGGATGGTTTTGTTGCACGACGGACATATCAAAAGATCTGACCATATCGCATATCTTAGCTCACCTGTTTCCCCTTTAGGCCCTTTGCACTTATAGACATCACCGAACTTTTCTTTAGCTAGAGCTAACAATTTTTTCGCGGCAAGCTCAAAAGAAGAGGATTTCCCAGAACACATTACTGCTCCCGCCATTGCGCCAATTGGACTCAGCTCGTAAATCACCGCATTTCTAGGCCCCCACTGAGGATTTAGTCCATTTTTGGCAACATAAGACAACATTTCTGTAGTGGGTTTATCGCATAGCATGGTTGCTATACCAGTTGTGCCGCTACCACCAAATGGATCAAGGACAGTATCACCCGGCTTTGTGTGACAGGCGATAAAAATAGCTATCGCCTCAGGAGATATCTTTGTAGGATAAGAAAAAGCGTTAAAAAGTGCGCCGTTCCTGGTAGAAGGAAAGGGATTGGAATATAGAATATCTAAAAGATTATTCATCGCTTGCGTGTAAGTAATGCAAATTTACGAAAAAGTCCTCTTAACACGAAATTATAGTAAAAAGAAGCCCTATGCTGTCCCGTCCCTCAATTGGGGTAGGACAATTGGGACACTACGGCGGCTCTCCTTCCTCCACCTCAACTTTCTCCACCTTTCCGAAGAACTCCAGGCCCAGGGCGTCAATTAGGGCCTCAACATTAGCTTGGCAGTTCGGATCAAGAAAGCGGGCGACCAGGAGGAAGTCGCGGCAATGGGCCGCCCGGTCGGAGCTGGGCACGCCGCACCTGGTTCTGATGAGCCAATCGGCTATGTCTATGTGTGCCTCGATGTCTTCGGGCGTTGCCTCCTGCTGCAGGAGAGGGGAGATTGTTATATCCAGGGAAGAGTCGGCCAGCTTCCTACTCCAGTCATCGAAAGCATCAACATCAGGAAAGGCAATCACCTTGCGACCGGCTAACACGGCGAGGCGCTCTGGGTTCAACTGAGATTTGCCGCCGGTAGCCACCCAAAGATACTTGGGCATCAGGCCGGCACAGATAACGGCAGTCTTCTCACTCTCCACCAGGGCAACAGGTTTATCCGGATAGATGGAAAGCAAATGCTCTCCGAATAAGCACTGAGTTAGCTCCCATTCCTTTGGAAGCATCCCGGCTTGTTTCATCACGGAATGGACCCAGGTAATTCGGCCAGGTACATCTGGGTCTTTTATTCGATGCCCATCCTCCGGGTTATAGAGCATGATTTTACCGGTTCTGCACCTGCCCTGAGCATCAACCTGGAAGAAGATGGTGCCCTGGGATTTGGTGACGCCAATCTGGTACTCATCGATGAGGCATTCGATGATGAATGGGTCAAGGAAGGTGCGCAAGAAAGTGATAAGATTAGAGTCTCGGTCGAAACGGACGGAACGGGTGACCATTTCGTAGGGGATGGTGTGGAGTGTTTTCGGCTTCGTCTCTGAATGATAAGGCATCGGTTGATATCTCCAGTCTGGGCCGGGTTTCTGGTCTGGATGATCGGCGAAGAACTGCTTCGGGGTGTATTGGTAGCCGCAGCTGGACTCATGGTTGCAGCGGCCAACCGACTCGTGCAGCATTGCTCCATTCTCATCCACATAGCGGACAAAGCAATGAGGCTTTCCGCAGTTGGGGCAAGTGAAACGGGAGCGCATCCCGCTGTACTTCTGTAGATTATACATTGCCTTTGAACTACCGTCCACCCGTCCACGGCGGTGTATAACATTGCCGCCGTGGATGAAGTGGACTATGTGGACGGTTAATCGAAGAGGTCCTCTGTGACGGGCAGGACTTTGACGTCCACTCCGTCCACCGTGTCCTTGGCGTCTCCGCCCTCTGCTGTGGACACGGACTTGAGTCTGGCTGCTATCTTGCCTACCATGGACTTGGAGATTCCTAGGATTCCGGCAATCTCACGATAGGATTTCCCCTTGTCTAGCAACTCTTTAACATTTTGGTCTTGGGTGTTGTTGTCCCTCTCGTCGGGTTCCCTGAGATGGTTGTATTCGGAGGCGAATTCCTGGAACACGAAGTGGACATAGCCGTCGGTCTTTTCGATCTCGTAGACCATGACATTATCGGAATCGTAGCGGAATTCACCGGCTCGCACTTTCAGCTGCTTTACATATCTCAGGCGTCCATCCTTAGCGGACTTCCCGATGGCGAACACAGAGTCAAAAAAGTTGTAGAGTTTCTTGGAACCGGCGAGGTCGTTCTGGGTTATGGGGCTGGTAAGGCTTCGTTTGGGCGTATGGGCGATGATGAGTAGGGACCAACCGTAGCGTTTCTTGAGGTTCATGAGCTTCATCATGAAGATGCCGGCGTCCACGCCTTTATCGCTACTGTTGCAGAGATATGTGAGATTGTCAATGATGGCTACCTTGCAGCGGAGCTTAAGCATGGCTTCCTCGATGTGTGCCAGGATTTTCTCTTCGTAATCTTTCACGTCCAGGGACATGGGGTTGATTTCCGCTCGGTACAATCCCTTGGGGAATGGGTGAAGTACCTTTGTGACGGCATCCGTGTAGCGCATTTGGAACTGCTTGTCACTTAGCTCGCAATCTACCAGGAGCACGTTTTGGGTTACGGCAATTTCTTCCGCCATTTGGACTGCATAGATGGATTTTCCGAGGTTGGAGTCTGAGAACAGACAGCAGACTTCGCCTTCGTACCAGAGCTCATGGAAAAGTGGGTCAGGATTGGGTCTCAGGCTGGCGTCTTGAAGAGTACGATTTGCTGTCTTTACGGTGAACATTCCGATGTTCTCCGCCCCAGCCGCACTCTCGATTTCAGCGCTGATGGCTTTGATAGGTTCGTTTTGCATACCGCGTCTTTCCTGTTAGTGCTGGTAACGATAAACGAGCTTTGTTTCAATTGCTTCATCCAGCTCATCGGCATCGACCAATGTCTTTCCTTCGAGCTTGAGAATGGTAATCTTGCCTTTTTTCGCTAAGCGATAGAAGGTTGTACAGCCTATGTGGAGTCTCTTGCATGTCTCCTCACGGGTATAGTAACGCTTTTCACTCTTTTGAGGTTGGACGTAACCGGCTTCAACTATGGCTTCTCTGATGACCGGTTTGATGTAGTTTCTGACAAAAGCAGAAATCATATCAGTTTCTGACATAAGTTAATTTTTTTAGTGTTCGATGGTGAAAAGGCGGTGCACCTGCCTACTATCTCTTGGATAGCGAATACAAACATATACGAAAAATTTGGAAATATGAAAATTGTTTGAATAAAATATTAACATGTGATAATTAAATATGTATCATATATTATCTAATACTGGTAATTGTATAAAATACTAAATAACAAAGATTTAATGCAAATATTCTTAAGTATTTCTGCTTGGATTTAATATTTACCGCATCGCTCTTTGCTCAAAAATATTATTATTAAAATAGTAATCTGCGCCGTTCTGCTTTCAAAATAGTACAATTCCATTCAGTTTAAAAAGGAATTATTCCAAATACTGATGAAACCAAACCAATTTCACTCGATTGCAGAAAGTATCCAAACTGTCCGGTTGATACCGTTCTGCGAGATATGTGCGGGATCGTTCCCGGAGCGTTGTCCGAAGGTTGTTTTATCTAAAGTATATATTTATATAAATATACATAACTAATTGATTGATATTTCCACATTTTATTTAGAACTTCGCAATGGAGATTTGAAGTAGAACTTGAATTTGCATACGCGCTTAAACTATGATTGCTATTCCTTCTATTGCCTTTGGGGGCTTCTCTGGATCGGCCAAGGATGTTACGGCTCGCCAAGTGGGCGGCCGTACCATTCTTGGTGTCCGGACCTGGCCGACGGGGCCGAGCACGAATGCGCAGATTGCGCGCCGTTCTTCCATGGCGAAGATTACCAAGTCTTATAAGCTGCTGACGGATGTCGAGATGCGTTCTTGGGCGCGTCTGGCTGAGCATGCCTGCGGGGCTGTTGTCCTGGGCCAGAAGGCGGAGCTCTCCGGGATGAACCTGTATGTGAGGCTGAATGCGAACCGGGCGATGGCCGGGGAACCGCTTCTGAAGGAAGCGCCTTCTGTCACTGTGAATGTGCCGGAGGTGGCTTACAGCGAGGTGGCTGTTACGCCGGAGATGGTGGTAATCAGCGGCATCGAGCACCAGAGTCTCCCCTTCAAGTTGGTGGTGAAGATGTCGGGGAGTCAGTCAGCCGGCATCTCCAGTGGCTGGAGCAAGACGGTGATTATCTCTTCCGATGTACAGGATGACTGGGGCGAGGCGGATGTGACGACGCTGTACCTGAAGACCATCGGCGTGGAGCCGGTGGTGGGGCAGAAGGTATTCGTGGAGTCCTACTGGATGGAT
>JAEEGL011795920.1_pt1 | contig 12701 bp, 5 predicted proteins | sample 9134231 | NCBI WGS metagenome assembly JAEEGL01 (sample SAMN16246548, study PRJNA631951) | gut metagenome | biome: gut microbiome; feature: rumen; material: fiber-attached | host: Bos | place: Iran: Karaj | collected 2018-10 | reverse complement strand
CCCAATCCCCAATCCCCAATATAAAACTAAATAATAATAAAATAAAAAAATTTTCTTATAAATTTTTTATTTAAGAAAAATTAATTTCTTTTTTTAAATTTAAAATTTTAAATAAAATGTGTACAAAAATAAATCCATTAAACATAAAAAAATATTGGAAAAATCAAATTCCTCCCAATTTAACCCATTTAGACGCAATTTCCCAAAAATTTACCGATAATTATTTTCCACCAACAGAAAATTCTTTAACATCAAAAGATTCATCAGGAAATTTTACAGACATCGTAAACGGTCCAGATTATTTAGAAGAATACAACGAAAAAAACAAAAATCACATAAAAGATTTTCTTCCATGGAAAAGAGTGACAGACATTCAAAATAATTGGAAAATCTTCAACGAAAAAATAAATTTCAACGAAATAAATCAAGGCGAAATTGGAGATTGTTATTTATTATCATCATTACAATCTCTAATAAAATTTCCTTACATTTTACGTGAAAAATTTCGCTTAAACATTTTTAATAAATACGGATATTATGAAATAATATTATTCATCGACGGTGAATGGCAAATTGTTTTTATAGATGATTATTTTCCTTTTTATCACAAAGCAAGACAATTCGCATTTAGTCAGCCAAATTGTAACGAAATGTGGGTGATGTTAATAGAAAAAGCATGGGCGAAAATAAATGGAGGATATACGAATATTATAGGAGGAAATGTGGATGATTCTTTCAAAGCTTTGACTGGATTTCCAACTGAAAGATTTGTTCATAAAGAAATTGATAAATATGAGCTATTTAATAATTTAGAACAAGCTTATGTTCAAGGAAATTTATTAACTGCTTCTTCGAAACAAAATATTTTTGATAATATTGGAATTGTTGAAGGTCATGCGTATACGATTTTATTTGTAAGAAAATGGCTACAAAAAGGAATTTATTTATTGAAATTAAGAAATCCTTGGGGAAAAAGTAATGAATTTTTTCTTGGAAATTATTGTGATAGTTCAAATTTATGGACGAATGAAATGAAAACTTATTTTAGTAAAAATAATATAAATGAAGAAAATGGAATAATTTGGGTTTCTTTAAATGAATATTTACAATATTTTGAATGTAGTAATGTATGTCATTTATTATTTGGAGCTCAAATAAAATATTATACTTTTGATAATAAAAAATATTTTGAATTTCCGGTTGTTTTTAATATTTTTTTTTCACAAAAATCAAAAATTTCAATTTCAGTTTTATTTAAAGAATGGAGATTTAATAGAAATATTATAAATCCAATTCGACCTTTAGTAATAATTTTAGCGAAATATGATAGAAATCGAAGAATATCAAAATTAAAAACAAATTTTAGTTCTATTAATAATGTTGTTTTATTTGATGATGCTGAAGAAGGAAATTATATTTTAATGATTTATGTTGATTATGAACATATTCAAAATGATAATGATTTTAAATACACTTTACAAATCGCAGTTGAAAATAATTATCAATGTCAATTTTTAGGAATAGATAAAAATTTTGAATTAATGAATTACATTTTTTTAGATAATTTTCGTAATGAATATTTTGATTTAATAAACAATTCAAAAAATTTATTTTTTGGGTCATATAAAAATTTATTTGGTTTATGTTGTTTAGTAATAATTAATAAAGATCCTTTTCAATGGTTAGAAATTAATATAAATTTAACATATAATAATTATCAATCTTTGCCACCATTTAAAAATTTAACTAATTTAAAATTAATAATTCCACCTTTCGATGGAAAATGTATAATCGCAATTAGAATTTCAAATGCAGCTTGTAATAGCAAATATTCATGCACATATTTTTTTAAAAAAAGAAACGATTTTATTTTGCCATCAAAAAATTTTGATAATTTATTATTGTTTGATTTAAAAGATGATGAATTAGAAAATATTAATAAAAATTCATATAAATTTGTTAGTAGAAGAAGTTTATTTGATGTTCCAATGTTTTTTAATAAAAATACGATTGATATTGGAAATAATATTTTACGAAGAAGCAAATTTATTATTAATGAAAATGAAAGAATTAAAGAAATTGAAGAAGAATGTTTGAAAAAGAAAAAAATTGAAGAAGAAGAAAGTTTTAAATTAGCTATTGAAATGTCGAAAGTTGAAGAAGAAGAAAGAAAAGAAAATGAATTGAAATTAATTGAAAATGAAAATATTAAAAAAGCGATTGAACAAAGTAAAATTGATGAAATGAAAAGAAAACAAAAAATTATTGAAGAAAATATTAAAAGAACGAAAGAAATTAAAAAAAAAGAAGAAATTGAAAGGAAAAAAAAAGAAGAATTAAATAAAAAACAATTAGAAGAAGAAAAATTAATTGCAAATGCTTTAAAACAATCTTTGATTGATGAAGAAGAAAGAAAAAAATTAAATGATGATGATGAAATTATGAAAATTTCAAAGAAAGAAAAAGAAAAAATTGATTATAAAACAAAAGTAGAAAATAATAAAAAAAAAGAAAATGAAAAGAAAAAAAAATTAGAAAAAGAAAATGAAGAAAAAATAAATAAATTAAAAATCGAAAAAGAAAAACAAAAAAAATTATTAATAGAAAAATTCAAAAAAAATCAAATTGAAACAAAAAAATTAGAAAAACTTCAAAATGAAGAATTAATGAGAAAAACATTAAAAAATTTTAATTCAGAAAAAAAATTATTAAATTCAAATCCATTTTTAAATCAATTATCATTATTATTTCCATTTGAATTTAAAATATTATTTTCAAAATATCCAAAATTAGATTTTTTCAATGAAAAAAAATTAAAATGGGAACGTGAAAAAACACCCGAATTTGAATTTTTAGGCGAAATTAACACAGAAAATTTCAAATTAGAAGGTCGCGGAATTTTAATAAATAAAAATATAAAATACATTGGTTATTTTTTAGATTCAAAATACAATTTCAAAGGAGAAATTTTAAATAATAATAATAAATTAATTTATGAAGGTGAATTTTTAAATGGATTAAAAAATGGAAAAGGAAAATTTTTCATTTCAGAATTTGAATTTTTCGAAGGAGAATTTAAAAATGATTATTTAAATTCAAATGGAATTTACACATTCGAAAATGGTGATGTTTGGGAAGGAAAATTCGAAAATAATTTAAAAAATGGAATTGGAATTTATTTAGATAAACAAACAGGAGAAAAAATTTATGTTGAATATGAAAAAGACATTTTCATTGGACAAATTAATTTAAATGAAATTGATAATAATAAAAATATTGATGTTAATAATATTAATTTTAATGAAAAAAATATTAATTCTAATATTATTATTGAACCATTAAAAAATCCTTTAATTTTACCTGAAAATGAAATAAAACGTAAAAAAATTTTAGAAACGAGAAAAACTGCAAAACAAATTGAACCATTCATGTTCGATCAAGTTTTTTCTATTAAAAAAATTAATGATTTAGATGAAGAAGAAATTCAAATTATTTCGAAAGGAAAAACGAAATTTTTAGGTGAAATGAAAAACTCAAAAAAAAATGGAAGAGGATGTTTTTTTAATGGAGAATTTTATTACATAGGTTATTTTGAAAATGATAAACCAAAAAATAATTCGTATTTTAAAAAATTTAAATCTAATAAAAAAATTGTTTTCAAAGGTTATTTAACATCTGATTTTAAAATTAGTAATAATTTAATATCAAAAATTTATTATGACAATGGCGATATTTATAAAGGTTTTATGTATGATGAATTACCAAATGGAAATGGTTTGTATATGTTTGAAAATGGTGAATCTTGGCTCGGAAATTTTGAAAAAGGAAAATTTAATGGAAAAGGAAAATATTTTTTCTCAAATGGTGTTATTTCACAAATTGTTATTTATGAAAATAATAAAATCGTCGGAAAAGAAAATGTTATTATTGAAGAATATTCAGTCAAAGGAAATAAAAATTTCATTGAAGAAAATTATAAAAAATACCCAAAAATTATAAGTAGATTAATTAAAATCAAACCTAATAAATTCATTCAAGGCGAATTACAATATGTTAATATTATTTTAAAAGATGGAACTCAATACATAGGACAAACAATAAAAAACACAAATAATTTAAATGGAAAAGGTTGTTTTATATTCAAAAATACAACAAATAATAATAATAATAATAATGAATGTTTTTATTACATCGGTTATGTTAAAAATAATCTTCCAGATTATTATGGAACTTTATATGATAAAGAATTTAATATTACATTCGAAGGTGAATTTGATGAAGGTGTGAAACAAGGATTTGGAAAAGAATATTATTCTGATGGTAATGTTTATATTGGGAATTTTTATAATGATTTACCAAATGGTTTGGGAGTGTTTTATAATATAAATGGCACAATTTATGAAGGAAATTTTTTAGATGGACAAAAACATGAAAAAGGTTTTATTATAGATTACACATATACAAAAATTCAAGAAGTTATTTATAAAAATGATGATATTATTGAACAACATGATTATTATGAAAAAGATAATTATAAAAATTTATTAAGAATTAAATTTCAAACTGATTTAATTAATCAAAAATTTCCTGAATATTCAAAATTAATTTTTGATTTAAAAGAAAATGAAATGAGCAATTTATTAAATAAAGGAATTAAAGAAGATAGTAATGGTTTATACATTGGAGAATTCAATAGCATTGGATTTAAACATGGAAGAGGAATTTTATTAAATCCTTACAATAAAGAATTTTATTTAGGTTATTTTGAAAACGATGAAAAAAATGGCGAAGGAAAAATTTATTATGATTTAAATAAAATTAAATATGAAGGAAACTTTTTAAATAATGAACCTTATGGAAAAGGAAAATTTTATTATTTAAATGGAGATGAATTGAAAGGAGAATTTAATAATTTAGTTGGACAAGGAAAAGGAATTTATAAATTCAAAGACGGAAGCTTTTGGATCGGAGGATTTTATGGATATTATATGAATGGTATTGGAAATTATTATGATAATAAAGGAAATTTTATAGAAAAACAAAAATATAATATTCATAAATTATGTAAAAAATAATTTTTTTTTTTTATAAATAAATTTTTAATATAAATTTAATTATTATTATTATTTCATTATTTTTTTTTCTATTTATAATATTATTTATATAATTCATATTGAATCTTGAGTTATATTTTGATAACCATCGCTATTAACTGTTGTATTATTTGATGCATTTTGACTGCTTCCAACTGTGACACCTTTTCCTGAAAAAGGAACAAATCCTTTATTATTATTATTGTTATTATTATTATCATTATTATCAATATTATTTGAAACATTTGAAATTGAAATATTTTGAACTGAATTATTATTACATTTCATATAACCTTTCATTTTCGTCATCCAATTAAATATAAAACATTTCTCAAGTCTTTCAATAAAACTATCACTTACAACTAACATATTTTTTAAGTATTTATGATATATAAAACCATAAATAATTCCAGATAAAACTCCAAAATTAAGATGGAATTGATTTAAAAGTGTAAAAAATCCAAATAAAAGAATAGGATAATATTTAGCTTTAACTACGCAAGGAAGAAACATAAATCTCATTTCAATTTCAGGATTACATAAACAAAGTAAAGTTAATTCAGCCATTATTATAGGCCAAAGACCATCATTTTCAACATAACCAAAATTATAATTATAAAGTAAAAATGATTTTTGACCAGAAATTAAAGAAATTATTAATAAAATTGCCATTTCAATGAATTGAATTAATATTGAATTTACCATAAAAATCATCATGTATTTCATTGTTCCAATGTTTTGTTCTAAATTAGATGCATCTTTTATCCAACTTATAAAAGCGAAAATTATGTTGAATATGCTTGTTGTTATAAATGCATTTGTGAATAATCTCCATACTTGAAAATTGAATATTACAAAATAAGGAATGTTAGATAAATAGAATGAAATTTGATGAATGAATAAATTTAATAAATATAAAATTACTGTTGATGTTACTACAAATCGAATAAAAAATGGCATGCTATAATATAATTTTTTTAGGTCTTCTTGACAAGAAGATGATTGGTTTTGATTGTTCATTGTATTTATGTTATTTTGAGGATTCATTTATTATTTATTATTTTTTAATTTATTAATTATAAAATTTTTTTGCAATAATTCATATATTTTATTTATTTTTAAAAAATTAATTTTATATGGCATATTATATTCAAATCCAAAAAGAAAATGAAATTATTATTAAAAAATTATACTTAAATCCAGAAAGTTCTATAGAAGATCTTAAACATGAAATAAAAAAAAGATTAAAAATTTCAAATAATGAACAATTCTTATTTTATAAAGAATTTGAATTAAATGATGATAAAAAATTTTTAAAGGATTATGAAATTAAAAAAAGTGATATTATTATATTAAAAAATAGCAATAATAATAATAATAATATTAACAATAGTAAAAGCTCTAATAATAATAATAATGATAATATTAATATTAATATTAGTTTTAATAACATAAATAATAATAATGTTTTTAATAATAATAGTCTTAATAATAATAATAATAATAATAATATTTTTAATAATAAAAATAATATTTTTAATAATAATAGTAATAATAATATTAATAATAATAATTTTATTAATAATAATAGTAATAATAACATTAATAACATTAATAATAATAATAGCATTAATAATAACTCTAATAATAATAAAAATAATAATAATATTAATATTAATAATAATAATAATAATGATAGTAATGATATCATTAATAATAATAATAATAATAACATAATAATAAAAATAAAAAATAAGTATTTTAATGAAAATAATGAAGAAGTAAAAGAATTTCATTTATTACCAACAAAAACAATTTTTGATCTTAAAAATGAAATTGAAAAAGAATTAAAAATAGAAATTCATAATCAAAAAATTGAAAATGAAAATAATATTGAATTAAAAAATGAAGAAAAAATTAATAATTTTTCATCAAAAATTTTATTTTTAAAACATTTTAAAGAAAAAATTATTATTTTAATTAATAAAGAAGAAGGAAAATTAAATTTTCAATTTAATGATTTTAATGAAAATAATGTAATTTTAGACATTAAAAAAAAAATATTTGAAAATTATGAAATTCCAATTCAAAATCAAATTTTATTTTATGAAAACGAAGAAAAAAATAATGATTTTTCATTAATAAACATTCAAAATAAATTTATTTTATTTGAATTTGAAGAATTAATTGAAATTACAATATTAAATTATTCAAAAATATTTAAAGTTAAAAAAGGAATAAATATTTTAAAATTAAAATATTTAATAGAAGAAAAATTAAAAATTCCTTTTCATTCAATAAAAATTTTAGATGAAGATTTTAAAGACGAAATAAAAAATGAAGTAAAATTAGTAAAAAATAATAGATTTAATATAAAAATAATATGCGATTTAGTTATTATTAATTTAATTCATAATAATGAATTTTTAATAAAAATTGAAAATGAAAAAAATATCGATTATTTAATAAAAAAAATAAAAGAAGAACAAAAATTTGAAGAAGATTTTAATGTGTTATTTAATAATAGAAAATTATATAATATGGAAATAATTGATAATATTATTGATAATGATTATTTAAAAGCTCATTATTTTCTATTATATAAATAAATTATTAAATAAAAATAAATAAAAATAAATAAAAAATAAATAAATAAATAATAATTAATTTATTTATTATTTTTTTTTTTGGATTTTAATTTTCTTGCTTTTTTTATATCAAAAAATTTATAAATATCTAAACAAATATTTTTTAATTCAATTTTATATTCATTTTCACTTTGATTTTCATCAATATCATCACTTAAATTATTAATTTTTTCTTTTAATTCATAATTTTTTTCTAAATAATCTTGACAACTATCTGAAATATAAATTTTATATAAATTACATAATTGTAAATTTAAAATTTTTTTAAAAAATTCTTCTTTTTTAATTTCATTTAAAATTTGTTTATTTGAATTTGGTTCATAAGATCTAAATTTTTTTGAAATATCATAATTTAAAATATTTGAAATTCTACTATTCAGTAATCTTAAATTATATTTAATTGTAACATTTTTAATCATTTTATCTTCAAATTTTTTAATTGAAAATATTTGTGATTTATAATATGTTCGAATTAAAGAATTTAATAAATTAACTAAAAATTTTTGATAAAAAAATGTTTTGAATTTATGAATTAAATTATCTTTTGCATATTTTGTTCGATTTGTTTTTTTATTTAAAAAATTTATTTCATTTTTTTTTTTTCGACCTCTTTTTATTTTTTTTTCATTTTCATTTAAAATTAAATTTTCTTTTTTATTTAAAAAATTATCATTAACTATTTCTTGATTTAAAGATACAATTTTTTTATTTGAATTATTATCAAAAAAAAATTTTTTTTTTGTTTCGATTTGACCATTTTTTAAAGGAAAATTTTCTTTAAAATCTTCTTTTTTTTCAGAATTAAAAATATTACTAATGTAAACATATTTTATTTCTTTATTCAAATTATTTTTAATTTTCATTGTTTTTTTTTTTTTTTTTTATAATAATTTTATTTTATTTCGATTAAATTTCAAAAGATATTTTTATAGAAATTTTTATATTAAAATATAAAAAAAAAAAAGATTTTTTTATGATTTTTAGATTAAAATTATGGTTTTTATATTAATTTTTCATGTATGAATTTTAATGAAAATTCTATAAAAATGTTATGAATATTTTTTAAAAAGTATTTAAAAAATTTAATTTTTTTTTAAAATTAATTAATCAATTAAATTATAAAATATAAACCAAAAAATAGCTAATAAAAAATAGAATAATACTTTAAATATTTATAAATTTATTATAAAAAAACATTTTGGATATTTAATTATTAATTAATATTTAATAAATAATAAAAAATAATAGTTAATTAATTAAATTAATTAAAAATAATAATAAATTAATTAAAAAAAAAAATTATTTTTTTTCTTTAAAATTTTTTGATAAATTCGCTTGAAAATTTCCAGCTGAAGAATTTTTTGATATTTCTCTAAATAACATTGTAGCATAAGTTGATTGTGGTAATTGAAAAATTATTCTAATTGAAGTAAATTTATTTCCTTTTGGATGTGGATGTTCTTCAATATTATAAAAAGGATTTTGTAAATCTTCATCAGCTTCATCATGATGTAAAAATTCATATGTAATATTATTTAAAGGTTTTTCTATTACTTTTCTAAAATAACCTGGACTATTAAAATTTTTATTATTATTATATTTAAAATCATTTAATGTTATTTCATCTTTTTTTAACAATTCTTCAATGAAATTTTTTATATCATTTTTTGGATAATGAACTTGATAACCAACAATAGGAATTACTAAATCACAAAATTCATAATTTGAAATATTTGATTCATTAATATATTCAAAATTATCATTGAAAATTTTATTAGATTCTTCATTAATATTATTTTCATTATTATTTTCATTATTATTATTATCATTTTCATTATTATTTTCATTTAAATTATCATTTTCATCAATTTGTTCATTTTCTTCTTGATTAATTTCTTTATACAAACTATCATGTTTTTTAACAATGTCTCCGAAAATAAGTTTTTTTCCATATTTTTTTATTCTTTCTGAAACACACAAATTCCAAATGTAACTTTGATACGCATGTGGATAAAGAACTTGCAATTGTTTATTCAACGAATTAAAACTCGATTGAAAAGAATTTTTTCCTGATTTTTTATAATTATTTAATAATTTAAATTCAATCGAATAATTCGGAATAATTTTAATAATATCATTAATAAAATTCATATGATTTTCATCATTAAATAAATCAAAAATATTTTCTTCTTTTTTTATTTGTTTTAACGCATTATTCACACAATCTGTGTTTAAAATATTTAAAACTGCCATTTTAAAATTTTTTTTAATCACAAATTTTCCAATTTCATTTGTAGAAACATTAGAAACTCCAAATCTTTGCATTCCAAAATAATTAATGAATCCATTTTTATTAATTTCATTAACAATTTCTTTAAAATCATTTTCAATATTTTTATCAACAAATCTTAAAACAACAGAAAATTGATTTCCTTTTAACATTCCAAGTTTTAATTCTTTTTCATTAAATTCATAATTTCCTATTAAAATATTTTTATTCCAATTTTTACTATTAACAATTTTTTCAATTTCATTTGGTAATGTATTAAAAGCAGAAACTTTTTGTGTTGTAATTCCTCTTTTGTCTTTGTTCCCACAAAATTTAAGTGTTTTATTTGAACGATGTAACATTTTTGATAAATATGAAATTGCAGTGACAGTTTCGATGTTTTTTTTCATTAAAGAAAAATAAAGAATGTTTTTTTTATTGTCCGGAAAAATTTTTCTACGTTTATAATAATTTTTGTTTGATATGTATAAAATGTTAATTTCTTGTTTTTTTGTTAATGGATTTAATATTGTTTCACTTTCTAAAAAAGGAAAATGAAAACGAATTTTTTCATGAAAAATTTTACGTGTATTTTTATCTTCAATGTAATTTAAAGTAATTTTATCATTTATAATATGAATTTTGTGAATGTAATTTATTAAAAATTTAAATAATTTATTATGATCTTCTTCTGTTTTTAAAAAAGGTTTGAATGTTGTTGAAAGAAGATTTGAAATTGATTCTTCAGTGAGATTTTCATTGTTATTTTCATTATTGTTATTAATAATATTGTTTGTTGAATCTTTCAACCAAACGATTTTACCATTAATGTCTATTTCATTTACAATAAAATCTGAATATCTATGTTTTAAAACACAAGAAAATCCAGAATTTTTTGTATTTAAAAATTCTGTTATTCCAACATCGTTTTCTGAAAGATTTGAGAAATTTTTTTCTTTTTCCATAAAAATAAAATATTTAAATTTATTTTTTATAATTAATTATTTATATTTTAAATTCTTAAAAAATATTTTTTTTTTCTATAAATTAAAGATTATTGTTATAATAATAAATATTTACATAATTTTATAATCAAAATAATTTAAACAAATAAATAAAATTAAAATAAAATACAATCTTTTTTTTCATTTTTATTATTTTCTTTTGAAGTATTATTAACATTAATTGTATTTTTTTTACTTTTTCCATTATTTAAATTTAAAACTTTTTTTGATAATTTACTTATTAATTTTCCTTTTGTATTTTTTTTAATTAAAATTTTTGAATTTTTTCTACATGTTAATTTAATATTATTATTATTAGCATCATTTAAAATTTTAAAAAAATTAATTTTAGAAATATGATTAGGAATTAAATGTTTATTATTATTATTATTATAATTATTATTAATATTCAAAAATTCATAATCATCTTCATTATTTTCACTACTATTTTCAAAATCTAAATCTTCAATTTCACAATCATCATCTAAAATTTTAATGTCATCTAAAATTTTTCCAATTTCATTATTATTATTATTATTATTAACATTATTATTAAAATTATTTCTAATATTAAAAGAACTTTTTGATTTTTGAATTCGTTTTAAATCTTCTTCTATAATATCATTATAACCTTCAATATTTCCTATTATTACTTTTGATATTGAAAGTTTTTCTTCTTCTCCAAAAGAAGAACTTTCTTTAAAAATGTCACTATTTGATTTATATAAACGATATTTTAAATTATTTTCTTTTGGTTTTTCTACATTAAATAAATTTATTTTTATTTCATGAATTTTATTTTCATTTGATGTAACATTATTTTCATCAATGTCATTGTAATTTTCTGAATCATTTGAAAGACTTTCATTATTATTATTATTAATAGATTTTAAATTAGATTGTTTTTTTATTATTTTATAAGAAATTTTTTTATTTTTTTTATTATTATTATTAAAATAATTATTTGAATTTTTTATTAATTCATTAATAATTTTATCTAAAAAAAAATAAATTTGACTAAATTGTTGAGAATAAATTAATTTTCTTTGATTTGATTCATTAATAACATTAATTGGAATTTTTCTTTTATTATTATTATTATTATTTTTTAAAATTGTAATTTTATTATTTAAATCTTTAGATGAATTTAATAAAGATTCAAAATCTTTATTAATTAAATTAATTTCATCTGAATTTAAATTTTCTTTTTTTATTAAAAATTTTTTTATTAAATTATTATTTAATAAAATTTCATTAAATTTATTTATTTCTGATAAAATTAAATTATGATTATTATTATTTATATTATCAATTTCTAAATATTTTTCATTAAAATTATTTTTTTTTAATTTATTTTTTTTAATAGTTGAATCATTATTTTTATTTAAATTTTTTTCTTTTAAATTTTTTTCAATATTTTTATTATTTTCATTAATATTATTTTTTTCTATTTTATTTGAAAAAAATTTATTATTATTAATATATTTTTGACTTAAATTATTATTTATATTTAATTTTTTTATACTATTTGTATTTTCCTTTTTGTTATTTTTAGGTGTTAATATTATATTATTTATTTTTTTGTTGTCAAAGTCTTTTGATTTATTATGTTTATGATAATTCAATTTTAAATTATTATTATTATTATTATTATTATTATTATTATTATTATTATTATTATTATTAT
>JAEEGL011335078.1_pt1 | contig 12701 bp, 7 predicted proteins | sample 9134231 | NCBI WGS metagenome assembly JAEEGL01 (sample SAMN16246548, study PRJNA631951) | gut metagenome | biome: gut microbiome; feature: rumen; material: fiber-attached | host: Bos | place: Iran: Karaj | collected 2018-10 | reverse complement strand
TCTGCCGACATCATCCGCTACAGTTCCGACATTCTGCGTGCTGCTAGTCTGAATGTGGAGCATGCCGTGTATGAGCAGTTGCGTGCCGACCGCCGCTGTGGCTATCGCGAGTTGATTGACGTGGTGGTCGACAGCATGTTTCGCATCTTCAACTTCTATTTTACACAGGAACATTACCAGCTAACCGACCACATCGTAACGCTGCACCTACAGGCCTTCTTCCTGGGCTTCTACGATTATCTGCAGGCCCATCCGCGCGAGGATAATCAGGATAAAGGTACGCAGCGCACGGACGAACTGTTCGTGAGGTTTATGGAACTGCTGGAGAGCGAGTTCCGCCAAGGCCACGAGGTGAATTATTACGCCAATCGCATGTGCATCACCCGTAAATACTTAGGTCTCATCGTGAAGGGCAAGACAGGCCTCTCGCCCAAGCAAATCATCGACAAATACCTGATGCTGCGCTTAAAGCTCACCATGCGCACCTCGAAAGCCAGCCTGAAGCAAATCGCCGACGAATACCACTTTACCGACCAAAGTGCCCTGACCCGCTATTTCAAAACCCACGCCGGCCTAACGCCCCAGCAATTCAGGTGGTGAACTGTAATGGCACCACGACCTTGAATGTGATGTTGCGGCCCATATTATAGACACCACGGCGGCCTGTGATGACGTCCATATCAGCATACTTCAGGCGGCTCAGGTGGTTCTGATAGGCTTTGTTCAGAAGGTTGTCGGCGGTGATGTAGAACTCTGCCATTTTCTTGCCCTTCACCTGGATATCTGTACCTGCCGAGAGCGAGAGCAGCGCATAGCCAGGTGTCTCAGTTTCTGTGTCGTCAGCACGGTAGATGTGCGTCTGCTTCAGATAGCAATCGAGACCGGCGGCGATGTAGAGGTTGTTGAGTGCAACTCCGCTTTTGGGATGGGCATGGCGGTACTCATGCATGGCGTGTGAACTGACCGTGCTGTGAGTATGATGGAAAAGTTCCCATTTTAGCTCCGATGTCCATTTAGGAGCAGGCGTAAAGGGGAGGTACTTATTCTCAGAGGTGAGAGATGAGTGGTGAGAGGTGAGACGGGCATCGACATACGAGAAGGTGTTGGAGAAATGGACACTATGGATAGGATGGAAATCTACGCCAGCCTCGAATCCCAGCAGTCGGGCATCGCCCTGAGTGTAGATGTATGTAAGATAACCCTCTTCGATCTCTTCAGGTACGCGATGGGTGAAGATATAATTGTCGATACGGTTGGCGAAGAGTGCCAACTGTGCCGAGACGTAGCGCGAGGTGAAGTCGAGTCCGAGGTCGGCCTGCAGACTGTACTCGGCCTTGAGTTGCTGATTGCCCAGTTCGTAGCGGATGCTGCCCTCGTGCACACCGTTCGATGCCAGCTCACTCATGTTGGGCGTGCGGAAGCCACGGGCGAGGTTCAGGCGGAGATTGAAGTGCTCGTTGATATTGCAGACGGCGCCAATGCTGCCCGTCACACCGTTGAAGTGGCGCGAAAAATCGTTGAAGCGCATCTCGCCGTCCTCCTCCAGCGCGTAGCCGTGCAGTCGGCGATGGTCGTAGCGCAATCCACCGTTCAGCGTCCAGCGGTCACCAATATTCTTCGTGGCGGTGGCATAGATGCCGAAGTCGAAGAGGCGATAGTCGGGGATGAGATATTCCTCACCCTCGTTGCCTGACTTCTGGTACATACCACCGATGCCTGTAGATAGTTTCCATCCGTTATGCTCGTTGGTGACGTAGCGCAGATCGTAGGTCAGGGTATGCAGCTTGAAGAAAAGCTCATATTCGTCCTCGCTCTCCTCAAACTCCTGACGGCGGTTCTGCTGATAGCCGATGATGGCTTTCAGATAGCCTGACGAGAGACTCAGCGAGTTATCCCAAACGGCCTTGTAGTGCTTCACCTGTTGGAAGGGAAGTGACTTCGAGTACTGATGTCCTGTCCAATCCTCTTCATGTTCCAGCTCCCCTGTCTCTGGGTCACGCTCCCCTTCAATGATGCCTGGTGTCAGATGATAGGCCGCCCACGTCAGTCGCGAGTGTCCCCACGACTTGTTGAGACCCAGCATCAGCCGTCCTGCCCGTTCATGAAACTGCGAGCCAGGCACATAACCGTCATACTTGTTTTTATAGGCGTGAGCCATCTTGTCGCTGTAGCGGGCATCCCACACAAAACCCTTCTGGTTGCCCGCCATCTGTAGCGAGTAATGGAAGAGTCCGTTGTTGGTCTGATATTCCGTGCTGATGTTAGCCTTCATCTCGCCCTCAGCCGGCGTGGGCTGAGCGTGCAGGATGACCACACCTGCCATGGCATCCGAGCCGTACATCAGCGAGGCGGGACCTTTCAGTATCTCAACGCTGCCGACGCTACTGCCATCGACTTCAACACCGTGTTCGTCGCCCCATTGCTGACCCTCCTGACGCACACCTTCGCTCATCACGACGACGCGGTTATAGCCCAGTCCGCGGATGATGGGTTTCGAGATGCTGCCGCCTGTTGTCAGCTGGCTGACGCCTGGCTGGTGCGCAATGGCATCGATGATATTCGTCGAGGCCGTGGCTCGCAACACTTGCGGTGTTACGATACTTATAGGGGCTGTGGCATGTTTCAGCTTGGTGTCGCCCGTCACACCCGTTACCGTCAATTCATTCAGTTGCAGATGGCGGAAAAAAACATCTGTCGAGTCCTCCGTATGATGATGTTTACTATTATCCTGAGCTGCCACTGCCGTGCATATACACAACAATGGCAGAATGATATATCTTGTTTTCATTCTGTGATTTAATTAAAAATGTATGTAATTGATTTGTAAAATCCTCCTTCAAGATTCAGAAAGACGGAGGGCCTCGCGTAACGTTGGTGCCACAGCTGTCAGAACGAAAGCCGCACAAAGGCTGGGCATAACTTGTTTTACATACATGAACATATACCGTGACAGCCATCACAGCGGCTGTCAGCATCGTCAGCGTCAGGAACTGGCACAGCACGCAGTCGTGCGCCCAATGGGGCGTTGCCGTCATGTGTCCGTGACAACTGTGATGCATGCAATCTGCGCATTCCGTTGCTATGGTTTCACCCGTTTCGTGGATGTGAACAGACGACAGCACCAGCATTGGCACAAACACAGCCAATAGCAACCATGAGGCAATATGTCGTTTATTCGCTATTTTCATATATCTGGCTGCAAAAGTACATAAATAATCCCAAAGCAGGTTGATTTTGCGTTGGGATTTATGATTTTTTGGGGAATCTTTCTACTCCATCTTGGCGAGCGTGGTGAAGTTGGTACCAAGTTTCTTATTCATACAAAGGAACGCATCAGAAACCAAACGACAGGCACCAGAAGGGCTGGCAGAAGATTGAGCGTTTTGCAGTCTTTCAGATTCAACAGCGCGAGTCCGCTGCCCGTGATGAGCAGTCCGCCGACAATCAACAACTCTGCCATGAGCGCATCGCTGATGGCGGTGCTACTGATATGGGCCACGAGCCAGAACATGCCCTGCCAGCAGAACAGCACAGGTGCCGCCAAGACCATACCGATGCCGTAAGTAGAGGCGAACACCGTTGATGACACAAAATCGAGCGTGGCATTGGTGAAAAGGAAGGTGTGGTCGCCTTTCAAAGCAGAGATGACCGGTCCAAGCATTGACAGCGGGCCGATGCAATAGAGCAGGATGGCTGTCGACAGGCCTTCGGCAAGTCGGTTGCCATTATTTTTCTTTCCGTGCTGCAACTTGTCAACGAGCCGCTTGAACCTTCCGTCGATGTCGAGTGCTGTGCCGATGACACCTCCTATGGCCAGCGAGATAATGAAGAGCACGGGGTACTGCGACTGGGGAAAGTGGCTGATGGTGGCATTCAGACCGATGGCCAGCGATGCCAGTCCCAACCCGGTATAGAGTACCTCTTTATATTTCTCCTTCACACCACGATGCAGCAGGCTGCCGATGATGCTGCCTACGATGATGGTGGTTGCATTGACAATTGTTCCTATCATTGGAGGAAGAATTTGTTTGTTGGTTCATGAATTAATGGCGCAAAAGTACGAATAAAAATCCAAAACAAGGTGATTATGCCCTGGGATTTATAATTTATTGGGAAAAACAGCAGAAATAAGGCGCGACTCTCACGAGCTGCGCCTTTTCCTGAAAGCAATCTTTCAAACCTAAAACTAATCTAACTATTAACTAACTAATTCTAACAATTCCGGTATGAAGCAAAATTTCTGCTGCAAAGATACTGCAAATTAGCTCAACCGCCATAAAAATATGTTTCATAAGCTTTCAAAAATCGTTCATTTACACAATATTGCTAAAAATGAACGATTTTTGATAGGCAATTGAATAAAAAGCCTATGACTTTCCCGCAGCGATAATCAGGGTAACACTTACAATGACTAGTAGCATTCCTATTGCAAGGCGTAAGGTTAATAGTTCGTTAAAGACCAAGATAGCAATGGCTACAGCCGTTACTGGTTCTACTGCACCAAGTATGGCAACAGGGGTACTGCCAACTTTCTGAATGGCCGAACTGGTGCAGATGAGCGAGACCGCCGTGGGAAAGAATGCCATGCAGAAGGCTGAAATCCATAACCATGGATGATCAGAAAGGATCGTGAACGTACTCATCTGAAACCGGAATGCAAAAAGGAACAATCCAAACACGATGACATAGAATGTAAGTTTCAACGTGGGGATTTCTTTCATTGGTCCTTTGTTTACTGCCACCAGATAGATGGCGTATGAAAGCGCAGAGAGGAATACAAGCAGCAATCCGTACGGGTCAAGTATCGCACCATCATCACCCCTATACAGCAGGCCTATACCTGTAGTAGCCAACACAATGCATAGGATGGTCATAACGGATATCTTCTCGTTAAACACAACTGCCATAATCATTGTCACCAGGATGGGATAGATAAATAACAATGTAGAGGCTATAGCAGCACCAATATATGCGTAACTTACATAGAGTGTCAGCGATGACATTGCAATCAATACCCCCATGATGGCCAGCGGCAATATCTGACCTTTATGAAGGCCGAAACCACGCTTCCTGGTTGCCATCATTATTGCCAGCATAGGTATGGCAAAGAAATAACGTAGAAAGAGTACACTAAAGGCATCAACACCTGCATTCAGCATTGGCAGGGCAAATAAGGGATTGGTGCCATAGCTGGCTGCAGCTATGACACCAAGTGTATATCCTTTAATAGAATCCGTCATTTTACAATCCATTCAAACAATCCTGCCGAATTGTCGTCAGGCAGCACAACCTCAAGTCGCAGCGCCTTGGTCATAACAGGGTCGAAGTTGACTGTACAGGCTGCTCCCTTGTCTGTAGGATAGCCGTCGGCACCTGTGACAGGATTCCAGTTTCCTTGAGCATCCTGATACAGAATGCGCCATGACTGTGGTACGCGGCATCCACCCCATGGACCATCGTCGTACCAATAGACGGTAGCACTCTGAACTGTACTTTCAACAGGGAACTCGTAGCCCACCCACTCTGTCGTACCATTCTTTGGCCACCAATGGGTGTAAGGCACGCTGCGGTCGTTCTCATCCTTCGGCACCAGACGGTCATTAATGGCCGAAAGGGCTGGCATCCGCTCTGTAGAACTGCTAACTTTACTCTCGCTGGCAAGTGTTGCCGGCTGAGAGGGATTGGTGGCATTCAAGTCCTGAGGCAGCCAAACACGCATCTTACCACTGCCGCGATGGCACCATGCATAATAGGGAATCAATGTCAGGGTCTGGTCATCAGCCTGCAATTTGCCCTGCTGATTGAAGTTCAAAGTCTGTGCATCAGTAATGAGCGTCTGTATTGGTGTTCCGGCAATCTCGCCCTTACCAAGGCGGAACTGGGGATTCTGGTTGACGAGTGCACCCATAATGTCGAAACTGTTATCGGGGTGCTCGGCACAGTAAACCAATGGCCCACGTTCCACACTGATCATACCACGATCGGCTTCCACCTTATTGTTCGCACGAACGGTACGAGGCTCCATATCGAAGTGGATCTGTACCTTATCGCCCTTTTTCCATTTACGGGAGATTGTGTAATAGCCGTCTTCGGTGATGCTGGCGGCGACCTCCTGACCATTTACCTTGATGGTATAGCCAAGCCGTTTGTTGTCAGAGTACTGATAGAGATTAGACGGCACCACCTGACCACGCACCCATCCTGGGATGCGGATCTTCATGACAAACAGTCCGGCAGCATTTTGGTCCACGTTTACTGTGATATCGCCATTCCAGGGGTACTCAGTTGTCTGACTCAATGCCACTTTCTTACCTGCAACACTGAGATTACTCTTGTTTGAGAGGAAGAGGTTCACGTAAACATTGCGGTCCTTAACGGCATAGATGTAACCTGGCAGTGATGGGATGAAACGGCAGATATTACTTGGGCAGCAGGCACAGCCGAACCATGCCTGACGCTGGTGCTGTCCCATCGATTCCAATGGGTTGGGATAGAAGAAGCCGTTGCCTTCGAGCGAGACACCACTGATAAGACCGTTGTAAAGGGTGCGCTCCAGCACATCATAGTATTTCGACTGTCCGTGAAGCAGGAACAGACGATAGTTCACGTATACATTACCGATGGCAGCACAGGTCTCACAATAGGCACTCATATTTGGCAGCTCGTAGTTCTTACCGAAGGCCTCACCATTGCTCGTGGCACCGATACCGCCTGTGATGTAGAGCTTCTTGGTAACAATATTGTCCCAAATGGCATCGATGGCCTTGATATAATCCTTGTCGCCAGTGAGTGCTGCCACATCAGCCATACCGGCATACATATAAGCAGCACGGACGGCATGACCCACGGCCTCATCCTGTTCGACGACGGGCTTGTGAGCCTGAGAATATTCATGGACGATAGTGGTCTTGCCACGATAGTCGAGGAGATACTTGGCAAAGTCGATATACTTCTTCTCGCCGGTAACGATGTAAAGACGAGCCATCGCCATCTCTGCTATCTGGTGGCCGGGAACCACACACATCTGTCCGGGGTTAGGCCCAACCTCGCGGATAGCGCAGTCGGCATAACGACAGGCGATGTCGAGGAATTTACGTTTGCCAGTGGCCTGATAGTATGCCACAGCGCCTTCCACCATGTGTCCGAGGTTATACAGCTCATGACTCAGATTTTCGTCCATGCTCCAGCGCTTATCGCCGGCCCACTCGTGAGGGTGCTGCGGATTCTGAGTACGTGCTGTATAGAGGTAGCCGTCAGGCTCCTGGGCCGAACCAATGACGTCGATAACAGAGTCGCAGTAGGCCTCCAGTTTCTTATCCGGATAAGTCTGCAGGATATATGCTGCACCCTCTAACGTCTTGTATGGATCGGTGTCATCGAATGCCAGTCCGCCCACCTTGAACACCTTTGAAGGATCCTTCAGATGTTGGGCTGCATTTGAGAAGTTGGTGTAGCGTCCTGTTTCTTCGCACTTGGAGAAAGCGAGAGGGATGGTTACCTTGCGGCTAGCTTCGAGGCGCTGTCCCCAAAAGGTGCCTGGCGTTACTTTTACTGAGGTAAACGGCACCGGGTTGATAGGATAGCCATGTGCCTCCGTCTGTTTCTTAGCTGCTGAGGCGGTCATTGTCATCGCTACCGCCAGCATGATTGTCAATAGTCTTTTCATATCGTTGTTATTTCGTTATTATTTTCTGATTAATTTCATGACGAATCCACCGCCAGAGGCAAGTTTTATCTTCAGTTTGTCATTGGCAGCCAGAGACTTGTGATCCACGCGATAGTCTTCGGCATTGTGGTTGGCATTGATGCCATCTGTCACAATCGTGGTCTGATAGGTCGCGTGGGGGGAAAGGAAGTCGAGAGAGATTTCGACATCCCTTTCGTCCCAGTTTGTCTGCCCGCCAACATACCAGTCGCTACCGTTGCGGCGGGCACTAACTACATAACTACCAATTAAACCTCGTATGATTCTCGTCTCATCCCATGTGTCTGGTATCGATGTGATGATGTCTGTACACTCCTGTTCACGCTCATAGTTAGTGGGGGTATCACAGAGCATCGTGAATGGAGAGTCGTGGATGACATAGCATGCCAGCTGATGACAGCGTGTGCCCATCGATACGGGGTTTTGATAACACACCACCCAGTTGTCTTTCGTGCCATTACGCATGGCACCTGGTGTAAAGTCGACATTGCCTGCCATCATTCGGATAAAGGGGAAAGTCACATCGTAGCGGGGCATGTCCGTCTCCTTCTTTGCCCAACGCGCCTCCTCCATGCCGAAAACACCTTCGTAGTTGAGGATATTCGGATAAGTACGGTTCATACCTGTGGGAGTGAAGTAGCCGTGATAATCCACAAAGAGTTTGTATTTCGCACAGGTCTTAGCGAGCCGCTCAGCCATCTCCACAGCCGTCTGGTCATTTCGGTCCATAAAGTCTATCTTCCATCCCACGATACCCATCTTGGTATATTTCTCACAGGCCTCAATAAGATGTTCATCAAGTACATTGAAGACTGTCCAGAGCACGATGCGCACGCCTTTTGCCCTGCCATAGTCTATCAGTCCTTGAAGGTCGATATCAGCGATGGGGTTCATAATGTCGCCCTTGCTGGAGTCATACCATCCCTCATCGAGAACCACGTAAGGTATATTGTTCTTCGCTGCGAAGTCAATATAATATTGGTACGTGCGAGTGTTGATGCCTGCCTTGAAGTCAACACCTTTCAGATTCCAGTCGTTCCACCAGTCCCAAGCCACTTTGCCTGGCTTAATCCAGGAAGTGTCACCAATCAAGTTTGGAGTGGCCAGCGCATACACAAGATTATTTACAGGCATCTCCGTATCACTCTCTGTGATGGCCATTACTCGCCAGGGATAGGTCCTGGCTCCTGTGCTCTTGGCGATATAATTTTCAGTATCTTCTACATAGCTCATCCCTCGCCATGGATAGTAAGCCATCTTCTTGGGATATCTTGCAAAGGCGGCAGACAATGTCCCTTTGTGACATTTGAGGAACATACCGGGATAGGCACGGAGGTCGGATTCGAGGATAGTGACCTTCACATCACCGCTTTCGATGGTGGCAGGTAGGAAGGCATATTTATCCTGAGCCTCTGAGAGGAGCGTCTCGTCATAGTAGTTCTGGAAGGCCATTGCAAAGGGTTTCTCGTCGTTGGTGGAATATGCGAGCCACGCCTTGCTGTCTTCCGGGAAACAGAAATCGGCAGTCTCGTCCGCGATGATGGTCTCCTTTTTGTTTGTCGTATAGAAACGATATGCCACGCCCTCATCACAGGCTCTTACATGCAAACCAAAGCCTTTGTCAAGCCTGAGATTCAGCTCTTTTCCATTAACCTTAACCTCTCTTTGCCTGTAAAAAACGGCCTGGATGGTTTCATCGACAGAATAGGTTCTGGCAGATTTGACAGTCATCTGACTGCCCAAAGCAGCTTTTATCCTTACCACCTCTTTTCCAGAATGGATAACGGTAATATTTATTCCGTCGTTTACCTTTACCACGTTCTGGCCGTTGGGTGATACGACGGTGTAGTCTTTGCTATAACTGCTCGCACAAATAATAAATAAGGTGGCGAGTGTCAGTAGTCTTTTTGTCTTCATTACGATTCGTTTTTTAATTCTGCTGCAAAATTAGTCATTTTCCCTGAACCGGCATAAAAATATCGTCTAAACTCTCTGATAAAATCGTCTAAAAGTGCCCTTTTTCTGCGGGTTTGGACTATTTTTGCATCATCTTAGACGATATTGGCATACCCTTTCTTTTCTTTTATGTTATTTTGCAGTCGAAATCAAAACTCTAACAGCAACTAATAATAGCAAAATAAGATGAACAAGCAATTGTTATCCTTCATCGGAGCTGCCACATTATCATTATCAGCAGCAGCTCAGATCCAGATTCAGGAGGTGCCCTTTACTCAGGTGCACCTCAACGACGGTTTCTGGTCTCCACGTATTGAGATCAACCGTACCGTCAGCATCCCTTCCGCTTTCCATGAGTGTGAGGTAAATGGTCGTTTCGACAACTTCGCCATCGCCGCAGGTTTGATAAAGGGCGAACACAAAGGCGACTTCTCGTTCGACGACACCGACCCCTACAAGGTAATCGAAGGTGCCAGCTACTCACTCGCTGTACACTACGACAAGCAGCTCGACCACTATCTCGACTCTGTAATCAACATCATCGCCAAGGCACAGGAAGCAGACGGTTACCTGACCACCTGCGTGACTAATAAATGTACGCGTCTGAGCGGCTGGTGGGGCACTCACAAGTGGGAGAAGATCAATTCCCACGAGCTCTACAACTCAGGTCATCTCATCGAGAGTGCCGTTGCCCACTATCGGGCTACAGGGAAGAGGACTTTCCTCAATGTTGCCATTAAGAACGCTGACCTCGTCTGCAAGACCTTTGGCCCTAATGAAGGACAGATCCATCGTCCTGGTGGTCATCCCATCATTGAGATGGCGCTCTGCAAGCTCTATAAAGTGACGGGTAACAAGAAATATCTGGAAGGAGCCAAGTATTTCGTCGACGAGACAGGCCGTTGTACTGATGGTCATCGTCCTTCAGAGTATTCCCAGGATCACATGCCCATCCTTCAACAGAAGGAAATCGTTGGTCATGCCGTACGCGCCGGCTATCTCTACTCAGGTGTTGCCGATGTAGCCGCCCTTACAGGCGACAAGGCTTACTTTGAAGCTCTGGAGCGTATCTGGGAGAACATGTCTTCGAAGAAACTCTTTATCACTGGCGGTATCGGCAGTCGTCCACAGGGCGAAGGTTTTGGACCTAACTACGAATTGTATAACCACACCGCTTATTGCGAGACCTGTGCTGCCATCGCCAATGTGTATTGGAACTACCGCATGTTCCTGGCAACGGGCGAGAGCAAGTATATCGATGTTTGTGAGCGTGCATTATATAATAATGTGTTGAGTGGTGTATCGCTGAGTGGTGATAAGTTCTTCTACGACAATGTCCTCGAAAGCGATGGTGAGCACGAGCGTCAGAAGTGGTTCGGCTGTGCCTGCTGTCCAGGCAACGTCACACGTTTCGTTGCTTCTGTTCCTGGTTATATGTACGCCCAGCAAGGTAGGGACATCTACGTGAACCTCTATGCTCAAGGCAAGGCCAAGATCGGCAAGGTAGAGCTGGAGCAGACCACAGACTATCCCTGGGATGGTAAGATTCGTATCAAGGTCACCAAGGGCAGCGGCAAGTTTGCCATCAAGCTACGCATCCCCTCTTGGCTGAAGACCTCTCCGACGAACAACGATCTCTACACTTACGCAGACGCTGCCAAGACTTACAATGTAAGTGTCAATGGTCAGGCTCTCTATCCTGAGAACCGTGATTATATCACCATCCAGCGCAGCTGGAAGAAGGGCGATCTTATCGAACTCGTCTTCCCAATGGATGTACGTCGTATCGTGGCTAACGACAATGCCGAGGATAACCGTGGCAAGGTTGCGTTCGAGCGTGGTCCAGTCGTGTTCTGCCTCGAAGGTTCTGATCAAGCTGACGGCAAGGTGTTCAACAAGTATATCCTTAACTCTGCCATCATCTGTGCCCAATACGATGCCAACCTCCTCAATGGCGTGATGACCCTCAGCGGCGATGCCAAGGAACTGCAGCAGGACGGAAGTATCAAGGACGTGAAGTTCCGTGCCATCCCCTACTCCACTTGGAACAATCGCGGACCTCAGCAGATGGAGATCTGGGTGGCCAACACCCCTGCCAAAGCTGTTGCCACTCCATTAGAGACCATCGCCTCGAAGGCACAGACCTTCTCTAACCGTGGTCCTATCCAAAACGATGCCCCTGAGACTGCACCTACCGACTCTTGGGCAGGTGGCGTGAATGACCAGTGGGAGCCCAGACGCTCTTCTGATGTCTCCAAGCCGTACCACTACTGGTGGCTAAAACAGGGCACAACCGAGGCCATCAGCTATCAGTTCGACAAGGAATACGAGGTCAGCAACGTACAGGTCTACTGGCTCGACTTTGACCATTACGACGGCAACTTCCGCACACCCGAATCTTGGTCACTCTTTTACAAAGACGCCAAGGGCGAATGGCAGGAAGTGGAAGACCATAGTCCATACTCTGTTCTTAAGGACTGTTACAATAGCGTAGATTTCAAACCAGTAAAAACGACTGGTTTAAAGATTCTCGCCAAGCTCCAGAAAGGTAACTCTGGCGGTGTCCTCGAATGGAAAGTAAACAAATAATTCAATATATGTATAATTTAAACAAACCTAAAAAACAAATTGGTATGAAGAAACATTTCTTATGTTTGCTTTTGTTGGGTGGAACTCTTGGAGCCTACGCCGCAGAAAGCACATCACCAACCGTTGCTGAGGTCACTCAGCAAGGGGTGACAGTGAAGGGTGTTGTCAAGGACGCCAAGGGCGAGCCGATCATCGGCGCCACGGTGACTGAGAAGGACACCAAGAACGCCACCGTTACCGACTTCGACGGTAACTACTCTCTCAGAGTTGCTAACCGCAATGTAACCCTCGTCGTCAGCTACATCGGCTTCACCTCGCAGGAGATCAAGGCCGGCGGCGACGTGACACTCCAGGAAGACAATGCCCTCTTGAACGAGGTGGTCGTCATCGGTTACGGCACCCAGCGCAAGGGTGATGTCACCTCTGCCGTAGCCTCCGTGAAGGCCGAGGA
>JAEEGL010807316.1_pt1 | contig 12701 bp, 11 predicted proteins | sample 9134231 | NCBI WGS metagenome assembly JAEEGL01 (sample SAMN16246548, study PRJNA631951) | gut metagenome | biome: gut microbiome; feature: rumen; material: fiber-attached | host: Bos | place: Iran: Karaj | collected 2018-10 | reverse complement strand
GTTGCGCCAATTCCTGGTAAGCAGGCTGTTGGTATTGAAGTTCCAAACCGCAACCGATCGGTAGTTGGCTTCCGCGAAATCATCGAAATGGATTTGCCTGAATGGAAAAAGATGGCAGTACCTGTTGTGCTCGGAAAAGATATTCTTGGAAAGGCCCAGCTGATAGACCTTGTAAAAACTCCGCATATGCTGATTGCCGGTGCAACTGGTTCGGGAAAATCAGTTTGTGTAAACTCGTTGATTCTTTCGATTTTGTATAAGCGTTCGTTTGAAGACGTTAAGATGATTCTTGTAGACCCTAAGGTTGTCGAGCTCAAACTTTACAATAATATTCCACACTTGCTGACTCCGGTAATCACAGAGCCAAAGAAAGCTCTTCAGGCTTTGCAGTGGTGTCTGTGCGAAATGGAACGCCGTTACGCTTTGCTCGACGGTATGGGTGTTCGTGATATTTCTAACTACAATGTTAAAATCCGCGAGCAGAAAATCTGCACAGAAAAGCTGCCATACATTGTTGTTATCATTGATGAGTTTGCCGACCTCATGGCAACCAGCGGAAAGGAACTGGAAAATATCGTAGCCCGCCTTACAGCGATGAGCCGTGCCGTAGGAATCCATCTTGTACTTGCAACACAGCGTCCTTCTGTAAACGTAATCACAGGTCTTATCAAGGCTAACATTCCTACACGAATCGCCTTCATGGTTGCTTCTCGTACCGACTCTAACATCATTATTGATACAGTCGGTGCAGAAAAGCTTCTTGGCCGTGGTGATATGCTTTACGCTTCTGCAGTTGATCCTGCACCTATCCGAATCCAGGGAACCTTCGTAAGCGACCAGGAAGTTGAAAATGTAGTTACTGCCGTCAAAGATTACGGCGAGCCGGATTATATCGACGAAGAAATCTTTGTTGAAGATGATGATGAAGAAGGAGCACGCGACCTCTTTGGCGAGCCGATGGACGATGATGACCCGTTGTACGACCAGGCCCTGGAGATTGTTGTACAGAGCGGCAAGGCCAGCGCAAGCTACATACAGCGCCGCCTCAAGATCGGCTACAACCGCGCAGCCCGCCTCGTCGAAGAAATGGAAGAGCGCGGTATCGTCGGCCCACAGAACGGCAGCAAACCTCGCGAGGTAATCCACGTTCCATGATTTTAGCAATTCTTAGCTTTATCGCCGGAGCAGCACTGATTGCTACCGGCATATATTTTCTCACTCCTGGCTTTCTCGAAAAAATGAATTTCCGCCACACAAAGGCCATAAGCTATGTTGCACTGGGGCTTGGAGCACTAACAATTGTCTGGGGCGCCATGCTATTAAGCTTCCCACAGGCCCAGTCAATCCTTGCACTTATATACATGTTCTTCTTATTAGGCATCGTCAGCGCACTAATGATTTTGATGAAATAATTTTTTCATCCAGGGAGTTTCTAAAGTTAAATCGGTGCCGACTGCATCCAAAAGTTCTGAATAATTAATGCTGTTTTCTGAATTGTTAGTTGAAACTACCGTCATAATTTCATCAACCAGATTATCACCATATAAGGATTGAAAGCTTTCTCCTTTTTCTTTTGAACAATAACCGAGAGCTGCAAGTTTACGGCCCGTAAATAATGCAATACTGCTTTCCAGCTCACCATCATTGCTCATAATCGATTTTATTTCTTCACTAATAATTTTTCTCGTATCTTCAACAGAAAGATCTGTCGTAAATATGGAGTAAATTTCCTTATACATTGTTATTATTGCTTTTATAAGCAGATGAACTTCTTCTGTGCTGACTGTCTTAAACGACATTGATAACATGCATCGAAAATCATGAATCATACGATTAATATCATCTACATTGAAATAATATAATTCATCTGATTTGATTTCATTTATAGGAGTTATGCGCGCTCTATCTAATACTTTCTTTACTTCTGGCAGCCATTTTCTTAAAGTCCCAAGACATCCCTCTTCGAACGCTTCAACTCCAACCGCAGGAAAAACAAATCCAAGCCGTAAATTTACAAAGAATAAATCATTGTTCACTGTATTTTCCATAAATGCCTCGTGTTAAAAAGGGTATATATAGAATATACGCGCCAAATCAAAAAACTTCAAAAATTCGAGAGTTTTTCTGAGTAAAATGCGTTTTTTATGGAAATTCGAACCTTTTTATTAAAAATTTACTGAATTTTTGAATTTTTCACTCCTCGCCCGGTATATTCTATATATGACCTTTATAATAAATAAGAAAACCACATCAAACAAAACAGACGGCTATTCAATGCTTATGCTTTATAGCCTTGCCGAAAAATTCCTTACGCTTAATGATATCTTCCTTCCAGAATATAAGCGTTTTATGAAGTCCAGTAATCTTTCCCTTTCAAAGCTTTACCGCTTAATGCGCAGCGTCACCAGAAGTCTTGCCCACAAGCTTCGCAGAAGTGGCGTACTTGTTGTTACAGAAACTTCTTTTGCAAGTCTACGTAATCGCATTTATACATTCCTGCCCTATAACAAAAAGCGTATGCTTATGAGCCTTGCTATAGATCTTTATAAAATTTCAAAATTTAAGGACGCTCTTGAAGGCCCCTTCTGTGCCCAGGAGTTTAACTTTAATTTTGATTTTTCAATTCTTAAAAATCGCGAAATCTCTGTTCAGGTTGGTGAGGTTGATATGTCACTTATTAATTCTGATAGAGCCGATAAATTTGACCAGCTCAAAAAACAGGCAGAAGCAGCCTTCAAAAAAGTCGAAACAAAAGACGAGCTGAGCCTTTACCTCAGTCAGTTTTTCAATCTCCAGGAAGATATCAATGACTGCTTCAATTTAGCCGGTTAGGAGGCAGAAAGATGACAGATACAGAACTGCGGCAATTTATTAGTGATGAACTGAAAAAATATCTGGAAACTGACAAAAAAATATAATTGACCAAGGAGTGTATTATGGACAAAGAAACCAAAGAATTTATAATCAATACTTATCATCTTTCAACAAGTATAAATATGTCTGTAATTGGGCTTAACATGACCTCTGATGAAAAGACTGGTTTATATTCACTTGAACACAATTTAATTCCAGCAATTCATTATTTACTAAAAGCAATAGATGATTATCCGCATCACTTTTTAAGTGATGAACCAGCTTTCCGTGAAAGTGCCTTAAATATGATGAACAGAAATGCCGCCTTTATAGATTGCGTTTTAAGCGAAGAAAACTTTAAGGATAAGTACCCAAAAGCCGCACGCATTTTTTCTTATGCCAAAGAGTCGATGAATAAAATAATCAGTTATTTGAATAATTAAATTAATTACTCCAAACACATGAAAGACTCGAACTCGGTTGCACTTTGTTGTGCCCCACCCTCTCTAGCAGGGCACATCTCCGCATAACCTTTAATTTTGGAAAACTTCGGTTTTATACCAATCTTTGTATTCATCTCCAAAAGGCGCAACTCCTTCCAGAGTTTTCTCAATAAACAGATCTTTTAAGGCATTTATATCATTCTTATATTTTTCATCAAAGTCTTTTATTACATATTTAAGAACTAAATTCCAACCGAAACATACACTACAACATTCATATTTCAATAGTTCTTTTTCCGAATCTTTTAATATTTCTAATTCTTTTTTATATCTTTGTTTAAATAAAGCTATTTCCATCGCATTCACTAATATTTTTACTTGCTCTTCTTCTATATTAGGCGACAGGGTTCTTATTTCATTTTCGTTCCATTTATTTCTTTTGCAATTTGCAAAATCTTTTTCCCAATCATTCTTTTTTAGTATTTTAACCATTTCAGATTTTACATCATTAATTTTTTTCTTTTCTCTTGTAAAATACTCTATTAATTCTTTAATCCCTTTAGAAAAATCATTTTTCTTAAAAACATCATTGTTTTTCAGACCTAATAAGTATCCGACAAAATCATTATTAAACATATCAAATGCAGATAATCTTCCAACATTTTCTGCATTTAGTATTTTCTCTCGTTCCCTTTCTTTTTCTATATTTTTGAAAATATCAAAATCACAAGTAATTTCATTAGGATTTATATTAAATCCAGAACCATTCTTAAAATATAAACTTAATTCTATCGACCATTCTTTAAGACCTTTTAACTTATCCAAAAATTTGTCTTTACTCAATAATTTACAAAGTGCTTTTGAGTACGGAATTTTAAGCCCTGCAAAAATACCTATACTTGGAACTTTTACTCCATCCATAGGACCTCTATAATCGATACTCTGAAATACGTCAAATTTATCATCTGGTAAAAAAATTGCTACTGCATACTTTCCTCCGTTGTAATCGTTATTTATCATATTAGAATCAATACAAGCTTCTTTAAGTGCTGGTTTAATAATCGAATCTACATATTCTTTTTCTTTTTTATAATAACTATAAGCTAATTCTACAAAACGCTTTTCTTCAGAATTTAAGTCTAACTTTCTTATATCCTGAATCTTTTTCTCGTCATAAAAATCAGAAAGATCATTTTCTTTTTCAAATTCCTTAAAGCAATTAACATATATTTCAGGAATTTCTTCCCACTCATTAATTACTGAACAATAGTGATTAACAATTACCTTTTGTATATTATCAAAACAAAAATCTTTCTCAGGATCGAGTAAAATATCACGAATCTGTGTATATTTAATAAAAACATATTCTGGATACAAACCTCTATTTACATCTGTGTCAAAATCTACAGGTATTTCTTTTCCCAAGAAAACATAATAATGTTTTTTTCCTTTATACTCTTCCTTGTTCTCAACATAATTGCGATAAGCTATACATTGGAAATCATGTTCGCCTGAATCTATTTTATTTTCAATCGTTATGGTAAAATCATCACCAATTATATTTAAATCAATTGATCTTCCATTTTTCCAAGAGGCCTTATTTTTATTTAAATATTCTTTACCATCTATAGGTTTTTCATCTACTTTTCCATTATCTTTTATTAATTTAAAATAACTATAACCTTCTGCTTCATACCCGTCTCTACAAATTGTTTGATTTTTTTCCGTAAGTGTAAATCTTGGTTTCCCTTCCTTATTTACTTCTTCAAAATGCTCTTCCCTTTTTATTCTTATTTCTTTATTAAAGGTTTTATCAGAAATCTTCTTTGTCTTAGGGTCAGCTTCGTTATACAACTCTATAAATTCTTTGAAAAACATTTCATTCTTCAGGAGCCATGCCAGAAAATTTGAATGTCTTATTTCGTAATCTGTTAATCCCAAAATCTTGAATATATTAAAAGTTTCATTACTGTTATCAAGTTTTGAAATTTCTTTAACTATTATTTCATATTTTCTATTAAATTCTTCTCTTGTCATTTTTTTGCTCCTAAATATTCTTATACCACAATTATCGCTTTTTTCTCGCTTCCTTGCGCAACCTTTTTATTTCCTCTTCCCTCGCGAGTATGGCCGCTTCCTCTTTCTCATACTTCACAACCAGCTTCTTAAACCTTAGCGCGGCCTGGTGCAGGTCGTCGGGGGTTACTTTGAAGACTTCGTTGGACATGTCTGGCATCTGGTTGTTTGGTATAAAGATTCTAGTGTACAAAAGTGACTTTATGATGAGCATGTCTGCTTCGGTAAATTTGTAAGAGGCGATTTTCTTTATATACTCTTTTATAAAGTCCATTGTTTTTTTTGGTTTATTTGTCAAATTAGAAAAGATATTGTAGTTAAAGAAGTATCCATAACTTACGTTTATATCATATAACACGCCTTCTTCACGCAGCTGAATGGAAAAATAACGTCTAAGAAAAAGTAATAATAAGAAATCAGCGTAATAATCCAGGCCTTTTTCTTCTGTAAATTCAAAGTTGATCATGCAGGAATGTTTATCGATTTGTATATGAACCTTTGGTTTTCGTTTATATCTTTTATTACGCTCACATCTTTCTGTAAGTTCCTTTAATATTTCTTCCTCGCTTTTTGTAAATTCAATTTCGTCCTGATTTACTACCAGCGGCTCCATGATTTTTTGCGCAGCCTGGCGGTTGTCGCGGGCCTGCCATTCGTTAAGGCTCTCGAGTTTTTTCTTATATTCGTCTATATCAATTTTTGAAAGATATTCTTTTATGATTTTTTGAACTGATTTTCTTGGAGGCAGCGGCGGCCCTTTTTTTTCTTTATGATTCTTTTTGTTCCAGCAGAATTCGGAATAGGCATATTTTTCATCAAGACAGAAAGGCATCAAAGGAGAATCTTCTGCAATCCAATAACTTTTAAGGTGATAACAAATATCTTCCTTTTTTCCTTCCTCATTAATCCAGAGAGCATCATCAGGATTTTTCAATTTTTTCGGCGCTTCCTTAAAAGGAACTTTTTCCAGAAATTCTTTTATTGTAAGAGTCTGGCGAGCTCTCAGTTTATAATCAGGACGGTCAGAAAACCCCTCTTCCAGATCCGGAATAAATTTATCTACCAGCGAAAGAACTTTTTCCAGACTTTCCATTCCGCAAAAAGTAAAAAGACAATTATCCGGCCTATAGTATTTTTTATGATATTCCCGGATTTTTTCGACAGTCAGTTCATGCAGCTTGTAATCCAGGCCTCCAGCAAAAAATCCATTGGGGTCATTTTTCATTTCATTATAAACGACACCTTTGATTTCATTCTTTCTTCCATCACCATCAGCAGAAAAATTAACCCGCATACATTCCTGTAAAAATGTTTCTTCCAATAGTTCAGGAAAGAAAACATAATCTGCCATTATGGGAATCAGCTTAAAGCACTCTTCTTCCATAACAGAATAAAAAAAATATCTGGTCGAATCATCTGTTGTTTCTGCATTAAAATCTGTAAAACAGGAATAGTCTATTAAATCAAAAAAATGAACCTTATATTTTTTAGAGCCACATAAAACACAATGCTCCAGTACATGAGTTGTTCCCAGATAAGGCTCTTCAACCGGCGTCTTAAAACAAAAGGAAAAGCCTGTTTCTGGATAACCTCTTGCTTCCTGGCCACATCTGTCCTCACCCTTCTCGCTTTTGTGATAAGCAATTTCAAGTCCAGTCTTTTTATGGCGGAGATAAGACCAGGTCCCTTTTTCGTTTGTGTAAGTTTCAAGAAGCTCGTAGTCTTTTTTCATTTTTAAATCATGCTCCAGAATTATGCCAGTCTCGTAAAAGGCTCGAACTCGCTGCCCTGGACAGTGTAAACGTAAAGCATTTCCATTGCGCGGGTGAGGGCTACGTAAACCATGTTGAACTGCTGGGACATGAAAGTTTCTTCATCGTAAACAGAACCTTCTTCGGCACCGCGGGCACGATGATCTGCCATAAAGAGAACTACTGGGAAATCCAGACCCTTACATTTTTGCATTGTGCAGAGACGAACTCCGGCGGTTCTTTCGAAATCAAAATTATCATCGATAATGTTTGCTTCAATACCAAGCTTTTTGTCCAGCAGGTCTTTAAGTTCTTCCAGCTTTTTATTTGTGTTTGCAATTATGCAGATATTTTCTTCGGCGTAGCTAAGGGCGTTCATCAAAAGTTTAACCTGTTCTACAATCTGATTTTTTGCGTCCTCATTATTTTTTGCAACAATGTGTTCAACCGGTGGCCCCGGACGGAAAGCATCGGGCATTGTTGTATTGTCTTTGTGAGCAAAAGTTGCGCGGTATTTTTCTGCGTACTCGTGAATCTGGGCTGTATTGCGGAAATTTGTTTTAAGGATTTTTGTGCGTCCCTGAATGTCGATTCCCGAACGGTTCCAGTTGTAGCCCTTTGTATAAATAGACTGGTCACTGTCGCCGGCAAGGAAGACAGCACGCTTTGTCGCTTTCTTGATTACAGAAAGAATTACCGGCGGCAAATCCTGAGCCTCGTCTACAAAAGAATATTCGGCCAGAACTGAAGCCGCATCGTCCGAGCCCGCAGCCTCACCGCCAGCCCCCAGTTTTTCTGAAATCTTTTTCGCAGCATAATTCCTAGGCCAGAGATTCTGTACTTCAAGTTTTGCCTCGACCACTTCAAGCGCATCCCACATTTTTTCGCGATCAGATTTCTTAAGCGGGAACTTCATACCTTCGCGCTCGCAAACTTCATCAACATACTGTTTCTTTGTAATGCAGTTTGCCCAGATAAAATTCTGCGCCTCAGTAAAAAGTTCCTGGCACGTAAAATCAGAACTGGCAAAAATATCTTCCGGCATTTTTTTAAGATCAAAAACAATAGTTTTCTCCGGAAAGAATTTCTTAAGCAGAGTATAGATAAATGAATCGGCCGTTGTAATCGAATCTTCCGGCACATCTGTTTTCAAAAGCCTGGTTACATACTGATTATATTTTACAAGACTCTTTGTGTAAGTAAGCAGCCGGAAAGATTTTGCGGCAGTACCTTCATCAAAAGCAAGCTCGCCCTTAAGTTCATTCACGGCCTTTTCCAGCGTTTTGATAAGCACAAGAGATTTACCGGTTCCTGCCGAACCCTTGATAAGAAAATCTTTGTTTACATTTATCTGATTCAAAACTTCAGCCTGCTCGCGGCTTAAGGTGATTATCGACTGCTCATAGTCATGGCGGGTTTTTGTGTAAAAGGCAACCTGTTCAAGAACCTCAAGATACTGTTTTGTCTGCTCGTAGTCTTTGAGCTTAGCAAGAATTTCTTCGCGCTCCTGGCGGAACTTCATGTACTGCTCATTTGCATTCTGACGGACCTTGTCTAATTTTTCATCTTTTTTAGAAAGACTTGCTTCTTTTTCTGCAAGCTGGGTTCTAAGAAGATTTTCCTGAGCAGAAATTGTTGCCAGCCGATTTTCTAAATCAGCCATCTCATTTGCCTTCTGCGCAAGATTTTCATTTTCTGATTTTAAGCGGGAAATTTCTGCAATTGCTTTTTTGAGCTCTGGACTCTGATAGCCGTCATGAGTCTGCCAGTCCTTTAATTCTTCTTCAAGCTTTTTTATTGTCGTAAGAGAATCCCAGCCTTCAACCTTTGCGAAGGTTAAAAAACAGGCAACTGTAGATTTTGCATCTTCAGCAGATATTACAGCAAACTGATGACGAACTTTATTTGCAAGAAAATGATTTTCATAAATTTTCAGAAGGCGGGTAAAAATTTTCTGATTTTCCCTTGGCAAAAGATAATACACCTTATCCGGCTGATTTGTATTTTCAGTGGGACTACCGTAGGTGTATTTATAATCATCTATATATTGATTAATTAAATCGCCAAAAGTTTCGTCAGAATTGTACTTTTCTTTCAGCGCCCTTTCCATCAAAGAATGCATAGCCAGAACAAAAAGTCCCAGATCCGCATCCTTTACTTTTAAAATTCTTTCAATATCCTGATCTGTCGCGTGTGCTCTATCTTGTGCCATAAATTAATTATAGCACAAGATAATATAATTTTCGATTTATGTTCTTATTTATTGCTTTTAGTATTATTACAAAGCCGGCAAAGCATCTGTAAATTTTCATAAACAGTTTTTCCGCCGCGACTCCAGGGAACAATATGGTCACCCTGCATTTCCGTAAATTCAAAATGCTGACCGCAAAGAGGACAAATCCCTTTCTGCTCCTCATATTTTTTACGCTTCATCTTATCATCAAATTCCCGCAAACTTAAATGACTTTCTTTTCTATCAAAGAGATAATAATAAATGCCCTTATGATTTGTAACTTCCTCATTATCAATTAAAGAAACAATTTCCTTTTCAAGAACTGCCGGATCATAATCATTTTCGTGATACTGATTATAAAGCATACCCCAGTCAATTCCCTTCATCTCTTTTCTATACGTTGGAAATAAAGCTTTAATCCAAGCAATCACAAATTGAAAATAAACCCAGAGCTCGTTTGCATTAGAATCATTCTGATGCTTTCCCATGTAAGTACAAATCAGCTTATCATCTTTTCCAACGTACCAGCCTAATACAGTTTCAAGAAGCTCCTGCCGAATAGGATTTCCGTTTACATATTTATCGCCCAAAAGCTTAGCCGCACAATTCGATTTAGAAAAAATCTTTTTTGCTTCGGCCGTCCACGAGCCCGCATAAACCGCATTTCTAATTTCCTGTTCAGTGAGCTTTTCTCCCGCAATGTTTATAGTTTTAAACCAGCTCAGTTTTTCGCTATCCGTTCCTTCGCAAAAATAAACCTGCAAATCATAGTTCAGAATCTGCTCTTTTTCGTCCGGCTGAAGGTTTGTAAAGTAGCGCATATTGTGAGAAAAAGTTCCGTTCACATAGCGGCAAATCGAAATAGTTCTCTGCTGCCCATCCAGAACTTCATAGCGACCATCTTCGCGAACAACCCAGTACATCGTATTCAGAGGAAAACCATTTGTCAGCGTATCCATTACCGCCTGCTGCTGATTATCGTTATAACAAAACTCCCTCTGATAGGGCGGCCTGATATCCAGTTTGCCGTCAAAGCCAACAACCCCGGCCTCGTCATTATCCTGATATCCGTTTACAAGCTCGCGGACCTTAATTGTGTGCAAAGTAATTTTCATATTCTTCTTTTCTCCTTGGGGCTCCCCTCACTTCGTTCGGGTCGGGCCTTCCGCCATTCCGCTATCGCTCCAGCCTCCTCACTCCATTCACTAACTAACGTTAGTTCATTTCGTTGCGGTGGCCGCCTTCGGCGTGGCTCCACGCCCTAGCCCTGTAAGCTCGCAGGCGGGCCTATTTTTTACGCTTGATAAAAATTCTTGCGTAAGTTGTTTTTCCGTTTATTGATGGCCTAGCATCACCTTCTCGTAATCTTGGAATACCAACAATATTTGGATCATATCCTGCTGAAGATTCCATACCAAGAATCTCAAATTGGTCTGGATTGAATTTGTCTAAAAAAGTAATAGGTACACCCATAACTCCGTCAAAATCCATTGGAATATCTGCTGTTTTCGAAACTTCTATAGCGTCATAATTATCATATTTTGGAAATTCTTTAGAATTATAAGTCTTATATAAAACAAGGTCTTCGTGTCGTTCAGAATAATCAATATTTGTAAACCAGCGAACACCTTTTACTCTAATATATTTCTTTCCATTCTCATCAATTCTGCAACCTGCTGCGTTAAGTGGATAATAATCTGGAACACCAAATTCTCTGTCACCGCTATGAATCGAATACCCTAGCCATACTTTATTTTCTTTTATTAAAGTGAAAGTTTCTTTATATGATAAGGCATTTACATTTCCAAGAATAATAAATTTTTTTTCATATTTTATTAATTGTGCAATATATTCTCTGAAAAGACTAAATGGAGGGTTAGTTATTACAATGTCTGCCTGTTTTAATAATTCTACGCATTCAGTACTTCGAAAGTCTCCATCACCTTTAAGATTCTTTACATCAATAGTTGAGAAATCTGTACTTGTTGGATCATTTGGATTCCCTGCATATTCTATGTAGACGGCTTTTTCACAATCATTCTGACTGAATAAGTCAATCTCTTGATTCTTATAGCATGTAGAAATTATTTTTTTTAATCCAAATTCATTAAAATTTAATGCAAAATATTTAAAAAAATTAGAAACTCTAGGATCATCACAATTACAAAGAATTGTTTTTTCTCTAAAGTGATTTTTGTAATGTATCATTTCTTTTTCAATATCAGTTAGTTGAGTATAAAATTCATCACTCTTCTTTTCTTTTGCAGTATCAAGTGTTCTTTCTGGCATGGTTCTTCTCTTTTAAGAAATTTTCTTAGTTTCGTAAGTAAGTTCAGATATATCTGAGTATATCATATTAAGTCAGATAAAACAGAGTTTTGAGAGAAAAAGTCAGAATTTTCTCACATAATTTGTTTAATGAGTGATTTTTGGAAGCGTGTAGACGAAGAAATAGATTATAAAGGAATCAACCGAGCGTCTCTTGCAAGAAAGTGTGATTTCAGTGTTACAAATATTGGACAGGGGATAAAATCTGGCAGTACTCCCTCCGCCGACACCGCAGTAAAAATCGCTGCAGTTCTGGGTGTGTCTGTTGAATATCTTGTAAACGGAACAAATAATCCTAACTCATCAATAAATCACGAAGAAGAACAGAATCAGCTCAGGCTATATCGAAAACATTCAGAAATCATAAAAAAATGCGAAGAACTCTCCCCCGAAAAAGAAAAGCTCCTTGTAGACTTTATCAGTAATTTTGGAGGAATTTCAGAAAAAATCACTCGTTAGAATGTTGATTTTCCTTATTTCTTTAATTATATTTAAAACGTAAAGCCTGCTGTACAGAAAATCATATCCAACAACTAATCAATATTTTTTAGTATGTACGGTTATATCTACACTTAGTTTCTTTTATTTTTCTTTACCATAATTCAGGCCTGATGTTGGACTGGCGCTGAAAAATCAAACGACTCTTGAGGAATGGTATGGAAAAATCTTTTAACAGATTAAATTCTTTTAACTCAAAAAAACTTCTAGAAGATGCCAGAAAAATTATTGAAACTGCTCAATCAAATGCAGTTCGAAGTGTTGATTTTTGCCGTGTTCAAATGTACTGGAATCTTGGCAAGAGAATATTTGAAGAGGAACAGCAGGGCAAGGAAAGAGCTGATTATGGTGCTTATATCATAAAATCTCTAGCCAAAAAACTAGAAGCTGAATATGGTAGTGGATTTGGAAAAAGACAACTTGAAAGAGCAAGACAATTTTTTCGTATTTATCCAATTGCGTCTGCAGTGCGGACGCAATTAAATTGGCAACAGTATAAACTACTTATTGCAATTTCAG
>JAEEGL010353251.1_pt1 | contig 12701 bp, 10 predicted proteins | sample 9134231 | NCBI WGS metagenome assembly JAEEGL01 (sample SAMN16246548, study PRJNA631951) | gut metagenome | biome: gut microbiome; feature: rumen; material: fiber-attached | host: Bos | place: Iran: Karaj | collected 2018-10 | reverse complement strand
TTGGCAAACACCCAATTATATGCCCATCCTGCCGAGATGGAAATATCGGTGTAGTTCACTTGCCTCCACTGAATGATGTTCTCGTCTTGCACTTCCTCGATGCCCAACCTCTCCTTTACCAAGTCAACCAAACGCACGGCATTTAAGTTGAGGTTGTGGCGCGTATAACTAAACCCCATCAGATACGATGCGGCACTCTTACGCTGACAGGTGCTCTGACTAAACGCCGCGGGATAGGAAAACTTCTTGTGATTGAAGATATAGTAGATGTTTACGCCCTTGATGCTTGCATCAAAACCATCGAAAGCAACTCCCTCTATTGCATCGGTATTGATGTCCTTGCCAATGTATAACGAACGAATCTTATAGTTGTTACCCGTCTTGCGATAATAGATGTCAATGCCTACTTGGTTGCTGTATATGCTCAAGTCAAAGTCTTGCTTGTTATTGCCGTCAGACAAGTGTGAGAAGTCGATCGTATAACCTAAGTACACCCATCGCCATCCTATATATGGACCAAACTTAATGCTTGGTTTAGGCGTGAGACGGATGGAATTGCCGAGAGCGTCCTTTATCCTATACGACTCGTAAGTGTTGGTGTTTTGCAGCATGAAAGTATAATTGAACCGCTGCGATTCAATGTAATCAGAGTCTACCCTACTGAATTCCTTGATGACTTCGTAGGCTTTCTCCCAAAAAGATAGTTTGGGTTCAGGTGCAACATGAATGCTATCAACGTTGGGAATGGAATCGGTTTGCCCATACATTTCCAATGCGGTCAGTAACGTGATAATTGTCAATAACCTTCTAAACATTCAGTAATTGCATTGTGTTCAAATAAAAGCATTAGAATTTACCCAGTATCCTGTCCATCGCCCAATTGACAGGAGTGGCACTCACGCTATTGCATGTGCAAAGTCCAAAACCTTGCAAGTCTTCCGTTACCGACCGTATCAATGGCAACTGAACATGCGAAGGATTTTCAACCACGATGTCAGAGGTGCCTTCGGAAGTCATGAGACGAATGGGGGCATAATTAAACACGGAAAAAGATACCATACCCTTTTCGCCTACAATGTCTATCCTATCTTCTTGCGCACTCTCATGACCTACAAAGCACCAACTGCCACTACCCACCAATCCGTTCTCGAATCGGAAACAAGCACTGACGGTATCTTCCACATCATAAAGATGTGCGCGATTAGTGCAATAGCCATGCGCCTTAACGATAACTCCAAAGAAATCTTGCAACAAATCCAATTGATGGGCAGCCATATCGTAAAAATATCCACCACCTGCAATCTCAGCATTCAATCTCCAAGGCAGATTCTCCTTGTCGCGATCAAACTCTCTGGGAGGAACGGAATAGCGAATGTTAACGCTGGTAATAGTGCCCAATATGCCTTCATTGATGATGCTCTTGACTCTTTGGAAATAAGGTAAGTATCGACGATAATAAGCTACGAAACAAGGAACGCCCGTCTGTTCGCTCACATAATTGATGCGAACACAATCATCATAGTTGGAAGCTAACGGCTTTTCCACATAAACGGGCTTGCCAGCTCTCATCGCCATAATGGCAAACGTAGCGTGACTACTGGGAGGAGTGGCGACATAAATGGCATTTACGTCGGGGTCGTCAATCAACTCTTGTGCATCTGTGTACCACTTTGGCACATGATGACGCTCTGCGTAGGAGCGTGCTCTCGCTTCGCTCCTACTCATAACCGCCTCTATATGTGAGCCGTTTACCTCGTTGAAAGCAGGTCCCGATTTGATTTCGGTGACTTCGCCACAACCGATAAAGCCCCAGCTGATTAGTTTCATCTTTTGTGTAAATTACATGGCAAAGCAGTTGAAACCACCGTCAACTACAGCTACGGTACCCGTAACAAACTTAGCCGCGTCGCTCATCAGGTAATGGATGGTGCCGCACAATTCTTCTGGGTCACCCATACGACCGAAAGGAGTCTGGCGAATCACGTCTTGACCACGTTGTGTGAACGAACCATCAGGATTGGTCAATAAGGCACGATTTTGCTCGGTGATAAAGAAACCTGGTGCAATAGCATTCACTCGAATGCCCTCACCGAATTTCTTGGCACACTCGGTAGCCATATAAGCCGTGAAATTGGATATACCAGCTTTGGCAGAAGCATAACCGCACACACGCGTCATCGGACGGAAGGCTGCCATAGACGAAAAGTTGATGATGCTACCCTTGCCTTGAGCAACCATCGGTTTAAGGAACACTTGCGTTGGAATAACCGTTCCCGTGAGGTTCAACGACAGAACTTTCTGGAATTCATCGGGATTCAAGTCGAAGAAGTTTTGGTCTGGTCCGATTGTTGCACCCTTCATGTTTCCACCAGCAGCATTGAGCAAGGTATCTACCTTTCCATATTTTTCCACGATAGTATCGCACGCATTCTGGATAGAAGCTTGGTCGAGTACGTCGGCCTTGATGAACTCGCAACAGCCACCAGCCTTGATAATGTCGTCAACGATAGCCTTTCCAACTTCTTCCTTGCGACCTAAGATAATTACTTTTGCGCCGTTGAGTGCTAAATATTTAGCGATGCAACGACCCAACACGCCTGTTCCACCCGTGATAACCACGGTATAGTCTTTGATGTTAAATAAGTCTTTCATATATTAATTGAAATTTTAAAGCCTCTCCCCGACCCTCTCCCAAGGAGAGGGAGATAGATGTGAGGATTAGCCACTGTGTTTAATTATCAATATTAAATTATTAAATTATAAATTGTCTAAAGTCAATAATAACTCTCCAATTTCAAAGCCCCCTCTCCTTGGGAGAGGGCTGGGGAGAGGCTTTTTATCTAATCATAAAACCCTGGTTGATGATATTCTATGCCTAATTCCCTGTCTACCGTTGCCAAGATACCTTGTACTTGTCCTAAAGCAAACATCCTGCCTAAGAAACTATAGCCGGCATTATAGCCACGATTCTCATCGCCAAGCATCGTCATACCATGGTCAACGCGCATGGGGAGATTGGGATTCACCTTCTCGAAGATACGAGCCAACTCTATCAAGTCGGCCCTACCACCTAAATGACTGGCTTCGGTGAAGTCGCCATTGGGGAAGATATGGCACGAACGCATGTGAACGAACCATGTACGTTCGGCATATTTATTAGCCAACTTTATAATGTCATTGTGACCGCCTGCCGAGAGCGAACCCGCACAGAACGTAAGACCGTTATGAGGATTGTCAACGGCATGTAAGAACCAATCGATGTCCTCATCGCAGGTTACGATACGGGGAAGTCCGAGAATGGGGAATGGAGGATCGTCGGGATGTACACACATGAACATACCATATTCCTCACATGTAGGCATAATGGCAGAGAGGAAATACTTCATGTTCTCGCGCAATTGCTCTTTCGTTACACCTTTATATAATAATAGGAGTTCACGGAACAATTCAACGGGTCGTTCCTCGTCTTCCTTGATGTTACCACTAACAAAGCCTTGCGTCTTTACGATGATATTTTCAACTAATTTCCTCTCATCATCAGCCGTCATCGTCTTTTTCAGTTCTGCCACTTCACCTAAGATGTCGCGATTCAATCGTTTGCCAAATGCATCCCAATCCTTGTCAGCCCCTTCGCGCTTCAGGATATACATGTCGAAATAGGCAAACTCAGAAAAACTAAAATATAGATTCGATGAACCATTAGGATTTTCATGCAACAAATCGGTACGTGCCCAGTCGAGCACAGGCATAAAGTTGTAACAAATCGTATGAATCCCTTCCAACGATAGGTTTTTCAAACTCTCCTTGTAATTCTCGATGAGCTGATCGCGGTCAGCACCACCGTATTTGATACTTTCAGAAACAGGCAAGCTCTCTACTACGCTCCATCTCATCCCGTAGCTTTCGATGTATTCACGTAAATCCCTAATCTTCTCGCGTGTCCAAACCTCACCGTTCGGTACGTCGTGAAGAGCAGTTACGATACCTTCTACACCAATTTGCTTGAGCATTCCAAGCGTAATCTTGTCGTTCTTACCAAACCATCTCCAAGTCTTTTCCATATTCTTGTTTATTTAATTGTCACCGCAAAGATATTAAAAAAAAGCCAACTATCTCCAAATTTACGCAATTATTTGACGAATGGAGTGTGTTTATTTGTTGAGAACCTCAAAAGGCAGAACTCCATCGTTGTTGGCTGGCACAATTCCAAGCAACTTACAAACCAAGGAATATACATTGACATTGGGGAAATGAGGCAATTGCGCATGGCGAATATCGGGTCCTATCGCCCTGAATAGAGCATGCATGTCTTGCAATGTGGGATCATATCCGTGTGTACCGCCCGCTTCGATTTCCTTATCATAAACCACGTAACCGATATCTGGCATTACCACGACATCGCCAACGCATGAATTGGAACCGTAATGCAGGTATTCGGGAACGTCTTTCTTCATCCAGACCTTCACATGGTCGATGTCTTTCAATGCCTGATACACCTTTTTTGCACATCCCTTCTTCACATAGACATTCGCAGGTGTATTGCCTTGAATGCTCACATACCAATCCTTATTCAAATAGGAAGCGACATTCACCACATGAGGTTGGTCTACCCATGTCATTCCATGGTCGGAGAGCACGATGAGATTCACCTCGTTTGCCAATCCCAAGAACTGAATGCCATCGTATAGAAACTTAATGAGCGAATCTACAGACTCCACTGCTTGGCGCGTCAAAAGGTGATGAGGACCATTTTTGTGGCCACTCTTGTCGGGTTGGTTCATATACGCCATAATCAATTCTGGACGTTCATTCTCCGCTTTTCTCAATTGTGCCAACACACCATCTATTCTCTCCTTGAAGGTAAGACGAGGTTTTTGGTCGTAAACATAATATACGTCGGGATATATGCCCTGAATCTTCACGTCAGAACCAGGCCAATAAAACACTGCCGTCTTCAATCCTTGTTTGTGAGCGGTAATCCAAACGGGTTCGCCACCATAGTATTTGGGATTCATCTTCTGCTCAAGGTTATTCAAGGTGAATTCCTCGTTTGTCTCCGTATCGTAAAATGAATTGGCTATGATTCCATGATGGTCGGGATACAATCCCGTAGCTATCGTATAATGATTGGGAAAGGTCTTAGAAGGAAACGACGGAATCAATCCCGATTCAATACCATGTTCCGCCATGTAATCCATCATGGGCGTATGGTAGAAATAAGGATAATCCCACCTAAAACCATCAAGCGAAACAACGACCGTTGTGTGCTTGCCACTCATCATCATGCAGTTCATTATAAGAACCGCCAATAAAAAAAATCTCCGTTTCATTTACAATATTATATTAATTATCGTGATTTAAATTCCTTATTTCTGTCAATATATATGCAAACTATTTGTTTACAAATTGACGTATTATTTTTATGAATGCTAAACCATATTTATTTTTCTTGTATTCACCAATTCCCGATATTTGACCGAATGCCTCGATGTCAGTAGGCTTAACGGTAGCAATAGAATGAAGCACCTTATCAGAGAGGATGATATATGGCGGAACACCTTGTTCCTTAGCAAGCTGCAAGCGATAAACCCTCAATGCCTCAAACAAATTCTTGTCTTCTACCATTGATACATGTGCTTGTGGAAAGAGTGAAAAGCCAGGAGCGATGGAAGTACGTGATTGTCGCACTTTGGTGGTGATATTCCGTTCTTCTCTCCTAATCTCGTTCATCATCACTTGCTTTCTTCCGTAAAGCACGTCTTTTCCGCTACTTGTAATCTTAATGACATTATTTTGGTCGTAGGCGATTTCGATAAATCCCATGTGTAGCATTTGCAACAAGTAGTCTTGCCAATCTTTGGTTGGAATATCCATACCTACGCCAAATGTCTTCAGTTGGTAATACTGGTTTCTTGCTACCGTAGAGGAATTCATGCCCCTCAGAATCTCAATCACCGTACCAGACGTAATGCTCTCATTGGTTCGCGCAATGGCACTTAATGCCTTTTGCACGATTTCCGTTCCATCAAACTTTCGTGGTGGATTCTGGCAAACATCGCAATTACCGCAATCGTAATCACGTTGTTCATTGAAGTAGTTGAGCAAGATGCGCCTTCTGCACACATTACTCTCCGCATATTCGCGCATTCGTTTGAGTTTTTCACGATTTACCTCTCGCAAACCACTATCATTGGCAAACCTCTCCAATTGGATAATGTCGTTCAAGGAATAGAAAAGCACGGTTTGTGCAGGTGCCCCGTCTCGTCCAGCCCTACCAATCTCCTGATAGAAACTTTCAATGCTCTTTGGCATATTATAATGAATCACCCATCTCACGTTGCTCTTGTCGATACCCATACCAAAAGCAATCGTAGCACAAACCACTTGTATCTGGTCGTTCTTGAATAAGTCTTGTACGGTTTGCCTTTCATTGGCCGACAATCCCGCATGGTAAGCTCGCACGCTAACGCCCTTCTTCATCAAGTCGAGTGCCAACGATTCAGTACCTTTTCTGCTGAGGCAATAGATAATGCCAGGTTCGTAAGGATGTTCTCTGAGGAAATGGTTAATGAATCGCATCTTGTCAACCTTCAACGATTCCTTTCTTACCATCAACGATAAGTTGGGACGATCAAAGCTGGAGATGTATTCCTTGCCATTCAGGTGCAATTGGCGAATGATGTCTTGTCGGGTAATCATATCGGCCGTGGCAGTCAGCGCCATGATGGGTACATGCGGAAACCGTTCTCTCAGAACACCCAATTGCGAATACTCAGGACGGAAATCATGTCCCCACTGACTGATGCAATGGGCTTCGTCGATGGCAAAAAGACTGATTTTAATGCTATTGAACAAGAAAGGAAGTTCAGACAACAACTTCTCAGGCGAAACATAAATGAGTTTCAGTTCGCCCAACATACACTTTCTTCGAATCATCACGTCTTGGTTCACGTCGTTTCCACTATTGAGAGCTTCCGCGGGAATGCCGTTTGCCTTGAGGTTTACCACCTGGTCTTGCATCAAACTAATCAATGGCGAAACGACCACTGCCACCCCATCCATCACCAACGCTGGCAATTGGTAACACAAACTCTTCCCACCACCAGTCGGCATGAGAACTAAGGTGTCTTTTCCGTCAAGCGTATCTTGGATAATTTCTCGTTGATTATTGCGAAATTCGTCGTATCCGAAGTGAGTTTTTAATGCATCTACTACATTCATGTAGCCAATTTTTCTACAAAGTTATATTTTTTTCTAAAAAAATCCAAACTTATCAATTTATTTTCAAATAAATTTATTATTTTTGCAAGAACTAAAAACTTTCATTATTTTTTACGATATGGCGAAATATAATATTACGGAAAAAAAAGAGAAAGAAGCCGCTTACAGAACATTGGTAAGTCCGAAGTTAATGGATGAACTAAAAGAGAAAATCTTAAACGTCATCTTAATCCAGAAAAAATACAAGAACAAAGACTATTCTGCCAGAAAACTTGCCGAGGACTTAGGAACTAACACACGATACATCTCAGCGGTTGTGAATGTGAGATTTCACATGAATTACACGTCATTCATCAACAAGTATCGCATCGAAGAGGCCATGAACCTGCTTTGTGACAAGCGTTACCAAGACCTCAACATGGAGGACATCTCCGACATGGTGGGATTCTCCAATCGCCAATCTTTCTATGCTTCTTTCTACAAGATTAATGGTATCACGCCACGAGAGTACAAACTGAGAAATCTTGCGCAACATCCTGCTATGGCCGATAAGCCAAAGAAGAGAGGACGTAAGCCTGGTTCGAAGAATAATCCCAATAAATCAACGAAGCAATGAGACAAGAGGTTTTCGACTTCGCCGATGGGCGCTTTGCTGACGTGCAGATGCTTCGCTACCGATTAAATGGATTTGAAAACCTCTCAACACAACAAAAACAACTGATTTATTACCTATCCCAAGCAACTCTTTGTGGTAGGGATATTATAACTGACCAATTTGGGAAATACAACCTCCGCATCCGTAAGTCATGCGAAGCCTTATATATATATTATAAAGGAACGCGTGACAATGAGGAATTCTGCGCTTTCGAGACCTATCTCAAACGGGTATGGTTCTCAAATGGCATCTACCACCATTATGGTTGTGAGAAGTTTACGCCCCAATTCTCCGAATCTTTTTTCAAGAAAGCCATATTGTCAATCCCCCAATCGTCTTTGCCCCTAAAGGATAATGAGACGGTGGAGGAATTATGCGACGAGATATTCCCCGTAATATTTGACCCAAAGGTCTTGCCAAAGCGTGTCAACAAAGCTGATGGCGAAGACTTGATTCTCACTTCTGCATGCAACTTCTATCAAGGTGTTAACCAACAGGAAGTGGAAGACTACTATGCCTCAATCATCAATCCCGAAGACAAGGAACCTATTTCATACGGACTTAACTCCACACTCGTCAAGGATAATGGCAAAATCAAGGAAATCACTTGGAAAGAAAACGGACTTTATGGTTCTGCCATTCATCATATATTATATTGGTTGGGAAAGGCAATGACTGTTGCGGAAAACGACCAACAACGGAAAGTAATTCAATTGCTGATGGAATACTATCAAACGGGCGATCTTCGCTTATTCGACCAATATTCTATTGAGTGGTTGAAAGAGCTCGACGGACAAATAGACTTCATCAACGGGTTTATCGAAGTATATGGTGACCCATTGGGAATGAAAGGGTCGTGGGAAGGATTGGTGGAATATAAGGACATTCAAGCGACAAAAAGAGCACAACTCATCAGCGATCATGCGCAATGGTTTGAAGACCACTCTCCTATTGACCCTCGTTTTCGTAAGCCCGTGGTGAAGGGAGTAACCGCCAATGTCATCTGTGCTGCCATGTTGGGTGGCGACGAATATCCGTCTACAGCCATTGGCATCAACCTTCCAAATGCCGACTGGATACGTGCACAATATGGTTCGAAGAGCATCACCATCTCTAACATCACCGAGGCATACGACCAAGCCGCCAAAGGTAACGGATTCAAGGAGGAATTTATCGATGACGAACGAATAAGACACTTGATTGAGAAATTTGGTGATGTTTGCGATAATCTGCATACCGACTTGCATGAGTGTTTAGGTCATGGTAGTGGACAATTATTGCCAGGAACGGATCCGAACGCACTAAAATCATACGGCAACACGATAGAGGAAGCCAGAGCCGACTTATTTGGTCTTTATTATATGGCTGACGAAAAGATGGTGGAATTGGGATTGTTGCCTGACGCAAAGGCTTACCAAGCACATTATTATACTTATATACTCAATGGCTTGATGACGCAATTGACGCGTATCAATTTGGGCAACCAGATTGAAGAGGCGCACATGCGAAACAGGGCCTTGATAGCACGATGGTTATATGATCATTCCAAAGGAATCGTCTCTTTGGTCAGACACAACGATAAGACATACCTACGCATTTACGATTACCAAGTGTTGCGCTCACTCTTCGCCCAGTTGTTGGCAGAAATCCAACGTATAAAGAGTGAAGGTGATTACGACAAGGCGCGTGAATTGGTAGAGAAATACGCCGTGAAAATCAATCGCGACTTACACGAAGAGATTATTGCACGTTACAAGAAACTCAACATTGCTCCATACAAGGGCTTCATCAATCCTTGGCTAAAACCAGTTATCAAAAATGATGAAATCGTAGATATAGAAATTGATTACACGGAATCCTATTCTCATCAAATGCTAAGATACAGCTCCGATTTCGGTTTCCTCTAACCCTACCAACCCTACCAACCCTACCCCACCTACAATCCCTATCAAATGCCCTCCACCCAAGAAAAATTAAAAGCAATCAAGCGCTCATTCCGCCTATACATGAATGGTGTCGTCTCTGCCTCTATGCGACAAAAAGGCGCAGACTATAAAATCAATTGGGGAGTGAGCCTCGAACATTTGCGCGAGATGTCACAAGAATATGGTAAAGACGAGGAATTAGCTGATGCACTATGGAAAGAAAACATCCGCGAATGCAAGATACTTGCCACTTTGATAATGCCGTCATCTGCCATGAACGCAGATAAGGCAGAAGAATGGTTGAATGACATTCGCACGCAAGAGATGGCAGAACTAACCGCCTATCACCTTTTTCAATATATGGATGGTGCCACGCAAATGGCAATCAGTTGGTTAGATAAAGCCCAACCGCTTCAACGTATTTGTGCCTTTCATGTGCTTTCCAACCAATTCAAGCAATCCGTGCAAATGAACGAACAAGATGAAGCACGATTCTTGCAATACGTTTTACTTTCTCTCAAGTCTTCTTATATGAGCGAGCGACATGCGGCTATGAATGCATTGAATCATTTTGCCGACATTGACGACGTTCACGACAAGCAAGCACAAGATTTATTGGAGAAGTGGGAAACGGAAATGACCGAAAACAACGATAATTTTAGCTGAATTACAACGAGAATGTTGTGTTATCGTTAAAGTTTTCTAAACGGATTTTAATAATTAGTTTTAAATATTCTGTATTTGCAGATTAATTTGTAATTTTGCAAACATAGTGAATTTTTATTTTTAAATAAGCGAATATGATTTATTCTAAGGAAGTAGACAACATGTGTGTTGTCGCTAAAGGTCCAAATCACGGACCTGCTCCCATTCCCGAAGAAGGGAAATGGATTCAAGCCAAAGAAATCAAAGACATCTCTGGCTACACTCACGGTATTGGATGGTGTGCTCCACAACAAGGTGCGTGCAAACTGTCACTCAATATCAAAGACGGTATCATTCAGGAGTGTCTTGTTGAAACGATTGGATGTACAGGTATGACTCACTCTGCTGCTATGGCAAGTGAAATCCTTCCTGGAAAGACCATTTTGGAAGCATTGAATACCGACCTCGTTTGCGATGCTATCAACACCGCTATGCGCGAGTTGTTCTTGCAAGTTGTTTATGGCCGTACACAGAGTGCATTCTCTGAGGGTGGTCTTGTTATCGGAGCTGGTTTGGAAGACCTCGGTAAGGGACTTCGTTCACAAACTGGTACTCTCTATGGTACAGTTGCCAAAGGAACACGTTACTTGGAGCTCACCGAGGGTTACATCACCAAGATGTTCATCGACAAAGACGACCAGGTATGTGGCTATGAGTATGTTCACTTAGGCAAGATGATGGAAGCTATCAAGAATGGTATGGACGCTAACGAAGCCGTGAAGGCAAATACAGGTTCTTATGGTCGTACCACCGCTGAGCAGGGAATTGTTAAAGTGATTGACCCACGTAAAGAATAAGGAGGAAACAATATGATTCGTAAAGTTAGTTTTGAAAGCTATGAGCGTCGTATCAACCAAGTATTGGCTGCATTGAACGCTAACGGTATTAGCAGTATCGAAGAGGCTAATCAGATTTGCGAGAGTGTTGGTATCGATCCTTATCAGATGTGTGAAGATACACAACGCATTTGCTTCGAAAATGCTAAATGGGCTTACGTATGTGGTGCTGCCATTGCCATTAAGAAGGGTGTGAAGAATGCTGCCGAGGCTGCTGAGGCTATCGGTATCGGTTTGCAGAGCTTCTGTATTCCTGGTTCTGTGGCAGACGATCGTAAGGTAGGTCTTGGTCATGGTAACTTGGCCGCTCGTTTGCTCCGCGACGAGACAGAGTGTTTCGCATTCCTCGCTGGTCACGAGAGTTTCGCAGCTGCTGAGGGTGCTATCAAGATTGCAGAGAAAGCCAATAAGGTTCGCCAAAAACCATTGCGCGTTATCCTCAACGGTCTTGGAAAAGACGCTGCCATGATTATCAGCCGTATCAACGGATTCACATACGTTCAGACTCAGTTCGACTATTACACGGGCGAAGTAAAGGTAGTGAAGGAAGTTCCTTATTCTGACGGTCCTCGTGCAAAGGTAAAGTGCTACGGTGCTGACGACGTACGCGAAGGCGTTGCTATCTTGTGGAAAGAGAACGTAGACGTATCTATCACAGGTAACTCTACCAACCCCACTCGTTTCCAACACCCAGTAGCTGGAACATATAAGAAAGAGCGCGTATTGGCAGGCAAACCTTACTTCAGCGTTGCTTCTGGTGGTGGTACTGGTCGTACATTGCACCCAGACAACATGGCTGCTGGTCCTGCTTCATACGGTATGACCGATACTCTCGGACGTATGCATAGCGACGCTCAGTTTGCTGGTTCTTCTTCAGTTCCCGCTCACGTAGAGATGATGGGATTCCTCGGAATCGGTAACAATCCTATGGTAGGTGCTACTGTATCTATCGCCGTAGAGGTTGACCTTGCACTGAACAAGAAATAATTCATTCATACAAGTTACTAAACAGGAAACGAAGGTCATAACACCTTTGTTTCCTGTTCTTTTGTTTATGCCTTGCCGTCTTATCTCGGCTCAGTCGATTTTTCGTAGGGGATAAAAACTTTTCAATGTGGTGATAAGTTCCTAATATCGGTTGGAGTACCCCTCTGGGGTAGAAATCGCTCAAATCTTTACAAATCAAACAAATATTTTGATAGATTTGGTTAGATTTGTAAGATTTCTCGCCGTTGGCGACTGCCTCGGGATGTTATCACCACATTGATAAAAACTTAGTTAGATAATCAACGCTTGCATGGAAGATGCCGTAGGCATCAGATGATAGTAGCCAGCTATGCAGCTGCCCCATTAGGGGCT
>JAEEGL016079865.1_pt1 | contig 12702 bp, 6 predicted proteins | sample 9134231 | NCBI WGS metagenome assembly JAEEGL01 (sample SAMN16246548, study PRJNA631951) | gut metagenome | biome: gut microbiome; feature: rumen; material: fiber-attached | host: Bos | place: Iran: Karaj | collected 2018-10 | reverse complement strand
TTCAATATATCTTTAAGAGGGAAATATCAGATATAGCAGTTAGTTACGCTGACAAATTAATAGAGGAATTGAAGAAATAGTAAAATAAAAGAGAGGGTAACTTTTAAGAGGTTACTCTCTTTTTATTTAAAGCTTACAAATATTTATAAGTAATAAAAAATATTAAATATAAGTATGAAATATTTTAAAATATTTGAAACTGAACGAGATTATACTGAATATCTTATAAGTAGTGATTTCATTGCTCCAAATGTATCAGTATTAAGGGATTGTTCAAAGACATGGATAAACCCAAGTCAATCAGTAGTTCACGTTACTGGTGTAACTCTTAATAAAGCAACTCTCAACATTTTTGAGGCACAAACAGAACAACTTGTTGCAACAGTTTTACCAAATAACGCAGCAGATAAGAGTGTTACTTGGACTTCAAGTAATAGTAACATAGCAACAGTCGATTCTAATGGTATTGTAAGTGCTGTGACAACTGGTTCAGCAACAATAACAGTAACAACTGTAGATGGTGGTTATACTGCTTCTTGTGATGTAACAGTGTCAGAACAATCTTATACAACAATATCTATAGAAGGTGCATCTTCTGTAAGTGCTGAGACTTGTCAATATGTGGCAATATGTGATAATGTAGAAGATGTAACATCATCAGCAACTTGGAGCATTATAAATGGTTCTCAATATGCTACAATTGATTCAAGCAACGGACACGTTACAATATTGAATGGCGCTAATGAGTCATCCGTAACTATTCAAGTAGTATATGGTAATCTAACAGGAACTAGTACTGTTACACTTACATACGTAAGTGGTGCTACATCTAAGACTAAAACAGAAACTGCAACAGATATTGGAGGTAATGCAACAACAGTTACAACAACTGTTACAGAATATGAAGATGGTTCATCAGTAGAAGTTATAGAGACTGTTGTTACTGACGTTAATGGTGACTTGGTTGGAAGTACTGAAAGTACCACAACAACCAATGCCGATGGTTCATATAATGGCGTTACAACCAATTATGATGAGAATGGAGACCCAGTTAATGGTTCTAACGTAACTGGTGATACTGAGGGTAATGTAAGCACTCAGACGGTTGAATATGATGATAGTGGTAATACTACCGTAACTGGTTATGACATTGATACAAGTGGAAGTGAGAGTGGTAAGACATTCAATCACGATGGTGTTAACACAGATTATTATGCATTTGATGTAACACATGGATTTGTGCTTGATATTGGTTTCACAATTGATTTCAATAATCAACCACCATATCAACATCAAGGTCATCATAACATATTAAATGCAAAGAGAGCAGACCCATCACCTTATTATGGATTCCAAATAAGACAAAGTAATACAAATAACTATATACAACTTGGAACACAGTTTGAGACTGGCGGTAATACCAATACAAATATAAGTCCTTCATCTACTACTGGAAGTGTTGGAACATATAATTTAAGAATAATATATGACCCAACATCAACTGTAAATACATTCACTTGTATTGATACATCTTCTCAGACTGTACTTTATGTTAGTGATGGTGTGTTCCCAGACATAGAAGAACTTAAATATCTTAAAGTTACTATTGGCTATGCGGTTAACGCTAGTGGCAATCCTTTTAGATATTCAAATATCACAGTGTCTAACTTTGACTTGAAGAAACTTAAGAATGTCGCTAATCCAACAATTACTTGTAATGATAATGAAGTTACCATCGCTTGTAGTACAACTGGGGCAAACATATATTACAGATTAAATTTATCTGGTGATTACAGCGCATATACAACCCCAATTACAATAACAGCAGATACTGTTGTTCAAGCATATGCTACTGGTAATGACGATACAAGTGATATAATTAGGGTTGATTGTTCTTATGAGCTTGAAGAACCAGTTATATCTTGTGATGGGGAGTTTGTTACAATAACTTGCCCTCATGTTGGAACTACTATCTATTACAGATTGGATGAGAGTGGTAGTTACTCAGCATATACAACACCTATAGAGATAACTGCCGATACCATTGTTGAAGCATATTCAGAATTAAGTGGATACACAAGTAGTACTGTTAAGGAAATTTGTATCTATATAGAAGGTGTTGATGAGCCAGTAATAACTTGTAGCGAAAACATAGTAAGCATATCATGTGATACTGTTGGTGCTGAAATATATTACAGATTAAATGAAAGTGGTAGCTATTCAGCATATACAGAACCGTTTGAAATAACTGCCACAACAATAGTAGAATCATATGCTACATTAGGTGTTAAGACAAGTGAAACCGTTAATGAGACTTGTACATATAACCCATTGATAAGTCACAGATGGCATGCTGCTGATATTAGTGACGAATATGTATGTAGTGGCGGTAACAAGTATTACAAAGAATACTATCAAGTAACCTATGATGGCGGAGAAACGTGGGAAGACGTAACACCAGAACAAACTAGAACTGGTTCATTATATGAAGAGTTATCATGGGATTGTAATGATTTCTCATCAATGTATTTCACAATACATTCTCTTGAGGATAGTAATGACATCTACATTAAAAGGAGCACTCAAACTGGAAATACTGAATATTATTCTGTCGATAGTGGTACAACATGGTCTATAATGCCAAGCGGAAGTGGCGCTAAGAAAATCACAACCCTAAATAGCGGTGACACTATGTGGATAAAATGTACAACAAGTAAATGGGCTACTGACTATAATAAAAATAATACATTATATAGCACTAAAAACATAAAAGTATATGGAAATATAATGTCATTGCTTTATGGTGATAATTTCACAGGACAAACAACAGTAGGAGAGTTTGGTTTATGCGGAATATTCTTTGGAACATCTGCAACAGGAACAACTAACACTAAGATTGTTTCAGCAAAGAACTTGGTTCTTCCAGCCACAAGTTTAGCTAAATCATCTTATAATGGATTGTTCAGAGGCTGTTCAAATCTTGTTGACTCTCCTAGAGTACTTCCAGCAACAACTCTTTACCAAGACACCTATAGTTCAATGTTTGAGGGCTGTACGAGTCTAGTCGAAGGACCTGAAATTATGGCAACAACTATTGCAAATACTGGTTCAACTAGCTGTATGCAGAGAATGTTCTGTATGAACAGAAATTCAAAGGTTACTGCTGCAATGACTAAGAGTCCTGTTTTACGTATTGTAGACCCTACAACAGCAAATAATACTTATCAACAGATATTCTGTGGAAATGGAAATTTGACAGAAGTTACGATACTTGCGGAAGGTACTAACCTTAGTTTCACTAACTGGTTAAATAACGTATCATCTAGTGGCGTAATAAAGAAATTATCTGCAACCACATTGACAAACAACAGTGTTAGTGGTAAACCAAGTGGTTGGACATATGAAAATATAGATTAATGTAAATAATATTATATAGAATATGAAATATACAAAATTATTTAATCAACATAGCGAATACGTGGCGTATACGGCTAGCACAAGCTTTATACGCCCAAACGTATCGTGGTGCATATTGGAGGAAGAACCACATTGTACTCCAGCAGATAGTCCAAGTCATGACTATAGTCTTGATTATTTAACACTCGATGTATTAACTGGTGGTACTATAAATTGGGTTACAAGCAACAGTACAACCAAAGCAATATCTTATAGTAAAGATAGCGGCACAACATGGACTGAAATAACAGCAACAACAACTGGTACACCTATTAACGTAATTGCTGGTGATAAAGTATTGGTTAAAGGCAGTAACGCTCAATATGGTACTAGTCAAAATGATTATTCAGCTTTTTCTGGAGGTACAGCAACATATAATGTATATGGTAATATAATGAGCCTTATTTATGGAGATAATTTCACAGGACAAACAGTATTATCTCAGAATTGGACATTGCCAAATATGTTTAAAGGTACAAATGTAGTTTCTGCTGAGAATTTAGTATTACCAGCTACAACATTGAAGTATGGCTGCTATTATGGTATGTTCAGCGGTTGTACATCATTAACGAAAGCACCTAGTGAATTGCCTGCAACAGCAATAGAAGAACAATGTTATTATAACATGTTTAGTGACTGTACATCATTAACCACAGTACCATCAGATTATCTACCTGCTGGAACAATGAAGGCACATTGTTATCGTGCAATGTTTAAAAATTGCACTTCATTAACTAATGCACCAACGTTATCAGCTACTACATTGAATCAATACTGTTATTGTGAAATGTTTAATAATTGTACATCATTGGTAACTGTACAATCAGTACTTCCAAGTCTAACAATTAATGCAGATGCTTGTGAGGACATGTTTAAAGGTTGTTCTGGTTTGGCATCAGCGCCAGAAATAATGGCAACGACTATTAATATGAAAGGATGTTATCACATGTTTAGTGGCTGCACATCATTAACATCAGCACCAACTATACATGCGTCAACTGTCAAACAACAAGGTTGTGCTTATATGTTTAGCGAGTGTACGTCATTAACAACTGCTCAATCAACATTGTCAGCTACAACATTGGAATCGTATTGTTATACCAATATGTTTAGGGGTTGCACATTATTGACTGTTGCCCCTACATTACCTGCGGCAACAATACCAAGTTATTGTTATCAACAAATGTTCAAGAGTTGTATTTCATTGGCTACAGTACAATCGGTATTACCCGCTACAACATTGGCAAGTAGTTGTTATAGCGAAATGTTTAGAGGTTGTACATCATTGACAACAGCTCCTGAATTACCTGCTGCAACACTAGTAGATAGTTGCTACTATAATATGTTCAGAGATTGTAATAGTTTGAATTATATTAAATGTCTTGCTACTGATATAACAGCTACTACATGTACATATTATTGGGTTAATAATGTGGCATCTACAGGTACATTTGTAAAAGAATCTGCGATGTCAAGTTGGACAACAGGACATACTGGTATACCTACAAATTGGAATGTAATTGATGATGGTATAGAACCTCCTACGATTTCTTGTGATGGATTAGAGATTACAATTACTTGTGCAACAGTAGGAGCTAGTATATACTACAAGTTAGACCATACTGGTGACTTCACCTTATATGAATCACCAATTACCATGACTGCCGATACATTAGTTGAAGCTTATTCAACATTTAATGGTGTAACAAGTACTACTGTAAGTGAGACTTGTATATATACTCCTCATGATTATAGTCAAGATTATCTTACATTTAGAGTTACCAGTGGTGGAACTATAAGATGGATGTCAAATGGTAGTGGATATGCAAAAGTCATACAATATAGTATAAATGATGGAGAATGGACTTCAATAACAGCTGGTTCATCAAGTAATATAACTGTTGCTACAAATGATGTTGTAAGGTTTAAAGGAACAAATGAAACATATGCAGGTAGTAAAGCTAACTATGCAGGATTTGATAGCGGAGGTACAGCCGTATTTGACATTGAGGGTAATATAATGTCACTCATATATGGTGATAATTTTGTAGGACAAACTGCAATGACTGGAACATATAATTTCTGTTCAATTTTTAAATTATCAAAGGTTGTATCAGCAGAAAACCTTATATTACCAGCTACTACATTGACTAACTACTGCTATCGTGCAATGTTCAGTTTATGCCCTAACTTAGTGACACCTCCAGCGCTTCCAGCCACAACATTGGCACAAGGATGTTATTGGTATATGTTTGAGAAGTGCCCAATGACAACTGCACCTGAACTCCTTGCTACAACTCTTGTTAAAGAGTGTTATGGAAATATGTTTAATAATTGTGCTAATCTTAACTACATAAAGTGTCTTGCTACAAGTGGACTTAATGCAGCATCAGCGTTGACAGGTTGGGTTACTAGCGTTGCATTTAGCGGTACATTTATTAAAGACTCTAGCACAACTACTGGTTCTACTGCTGCAAGCACCGTTTGGACTAAAGGTAATAATGGTATACCAACCAATTGGCTTATTCAAGATGACGGTACACCAGATGTTCCAACAATCTCATGTAATGGACTTAAGATTGAACTCTCTTGTGCAACAGATGGGGCTGATATATACTATCGTTTAACCAATAGCGGTAGTTACACACAATACACTACTGCAATCACAATGACTGGTGATACATATATTGAGTGTTATTCAGAAAAAGATGGAATGTCAAGTACTACAACTAGTATGACTTGTGAATATGATGACAGAACCATATACGAATACGCAAACCAATCACTCGATACCTGGACACGTAGCGGTAGTGCTGTAACAGTACCTAACTCTGTAAACGCTATTGACGGTCACTCATCAAGTTATGCAAAGGGTACATTCAATTATGAAACAACTGTAAACCTTCGTGATACAGAACCAACATATTTATGGTTTCAGCATGCTGACCACAAAGCAGATATTTATGTCGATGACGTATTAGTTGATACACACTGGGGCGGTTATAATGCATTCTTCAGTGATATATCAAACTATGCACATGAGGGTACAAACCATATTAAAGTTGCATTAAAGAATAATAATGGTGATTATCTTGCTCCAGCGAGTGGTGACTTCAACTTTAATGCAACATTGGGTAAGGTTAAGTTGTTTACAAGTCCATATATGCCAGCAATGAACTATGGTTATGATGGATTCCATATCACTTCAACTGTATCTTCAGCAGAGGCTACAATTAACGTAGCAACAAGCGTTCCTACTGGCGCAAGCGTTGTATGCACAATCAGTGGTGTAAATTGTAACTATACAGCAACAAGTGCAAGTACTGGAGCAGATATGATATTCACAACAACTATTACAAACCCACGTCTTTGGAATGGTACAATTGACCCATATTTGTATAATGTAAAACTTGAAATCTATCACGACAATGAGTTATATCACAAATATGAAAGACCTTATGGTTTGAGATTCTATGAGTATGTAATCAACGATACTGAGAAATATGGTACAGCTGGTAATCCTTACACTGGTTTCTTGCTTAATGGACAACCATATCTGTTGAGAGGATGTTGTATGCATGATGACATTGCAAATAAGGCAAACGCATTAAATGATGCTGACTATACTCAGACATTTAATATTATACAAGAATTGGGATTGAACTTCTTACGTCTTGCTCATTATCCTCACCCAAAGGAGGTATATGATTGGTGTGATAGACTTGGTATAGTTGTACAAACTGAAGGCTCTTGTGTTAATAAACTACAGTCAACAATGCCTACTGAATATTATGAACGTTTGAACGGACAATATACAGATATGGTTAATCAACATTATAACCATCCTTGTATATTCTTCTGGGGTCTTAGCAATGAGACAAGTACCGATGATAAGGCATTCGGTAAGCAGAAGGTAGAAGAATATACAGCTCTCATCAAGAACCTTGATTCTGAGAGAATGGTTGGATATGTGCTTGCACAAGGAAACGAAACTAGTCCAAGTGCATATTATAACGACCCATCTAATGTTGACTGGTTCGGTTGTAACATATATGTGGGATGGTATGACAGTCCTAACAGCAATAACCCAACACCTCAGATAAACACTCGTTTGAATAATACAATTGGTAGGGTAAGTAAGCCAATGGCGTACTCTGAGTATGGTTGTGGTGGTACACAAGCTTGTCACTCAGATGACTTCTTGAATACAACTACCAGGGGTAATCACGAGAGACACGATATTGAGTATCAGATGTGGTTACATGAAGGCCACATTGCAGCAATTAAGAGTTTCCCACAGTTATTGTTTACATCACAGTGGCAGTTGTTTGATATTGCTGTTGCAAGCAGAAATGAGGGATATACAGAATGTCTTGATGGTATCAATACATCGACTAATGATGCTCTCAGAAGACTTAATAACAAGGGACTTGTTGAGAGAGACCACGTTACCAAGAAGGACACCTTCTATTTGTATAAGGCATGGTGGAACACTGCTGATACATTCGTACACATCTGTGGTAAGAACTACATCAAGAATGTTGACAGAGCAATTAAATGCTATACCAACGATGGTAATACATTGACAATGTATGTAAATGGTGTATCTGCTGCAACAGCTACAGTAACAAATAACATTGCTACATTTGCCGCAAGAGACTTTGCAAAGAACGATGTTGTTGCAATATGCGGTAATACTGCTACTGATTCATTGACATTCACACAAGTATTAACAAGGGTTACTGGAGTATCACTTAACAAGAATACATTAACTCTAACAGAGGGTGGTACAGAAACATTAATACCAACAATCATACCAGCTAATGCTAATGATAAACGTGTTACTTGGGCAACAAGTAATAGCAGTATAGCAACTGTATCAAGTGGAGGTGTAGTAACTGCTGTTGCAAGTGGTAACTGTTCAATCACTGTAACAACTAATGATGGCGGATATACAGCACAATGTACAGTAACAGTAAATGACCCTTATAATGGTCACGCTTATGTTGACCTTGGATTACCAAGCGGTACGAAATGGGCAACTATGAATATTGGCGCATCAAGTGAAACTGGATATGGTAATTACTATAAGTATGGAAGCGGTGCAACTCAATATGTTGGTAATGATGATTATTATAGTGGAACTGAAAATCCATTGGCATTAAGTGGCGATACCGCAAGGCAGGTATGGGGAGGTGCTTGGCATATGCCAACATCAGCTCAATACCAAGAGTTAATCGATAACACTGATTATGAATGGACTACTATTAATGGAGTGAATGGTACTAAATTCACAAGTAAAACAGATAGTACTAAATATGTATTCTTCCCTGCTGGAGGCTCTTATAGTGCTCTTGATTATAATTTAAATGGTGTTGGAAATATTGGTATATATTTCAGTTCTACTCCTAGTAGTAATTTAGATGCAGGTGTGTTGTATTTTCATAATTATAACAACAATTACCACATAACAGTATCATATAATACACGTAAAGGTGGTAATTCAGTTCATGGCGTAGTTGGATAAATTCAGCGGAAACTTATATGGTAAAAGTGGAAGCGGAGAGTTTATCTTAGGACCTGATAAGAATTAGTAAATTTTAATAGAGAGAGTAATCAGAAATGGTTACTCTTTCTTTTTTGATAAAATATTTATATAAAACAAATATTTTATATCGATATGAAGAAAAATTTTGAAAGTATGTATTTTCCACGTAACGGGAAACTGTTTTTAAGTCATTCTGAGGCTTTAGAGAGTATTAACCTTAATAGTTCCAAGGTGGGTGACGGAGAAGCCCTCCTAGCACGTTATAAGGACGAAGACAACAATATCAGAACCATCGTCGGCTATAAGTATGATATAAATGATGAGACATCACTCACACTCATTGATACTGAAGCATACTATAAAAAGGAAGACGTAGATGCAAAGCTTCTTGAGAAGGAAAATGAAATTTATAATCTCACGAAGATTGTTGGTGATATGGGTGGCGCTGTTACATATAACATTCCAAATGAAGCTGGTAAGTCATTCAACACTCTTATGAATAATAATGGTACTGTTAAGTTGGGTGATGATGTAACAACAGGTAGATTCGGCCCTGGTATAACAGCAAAAAACGCTGTTAAGCTTAACCTTAATACCCATAACATTACATTCACTGGGCTTACAATAAGTTCAAGTTTCCCGGCAATTATGTCAAGAGGAACTGAGGAAATAACAATATATGGAAAGGGCATCGTTGACGCAGGGCAGGGAATATGCATTGAAGCAAATGGTAAGGATAGCGTAATTAACTTGACTGGTTCAACAACCATCTATCAGACTGATAGGCCAAACGGTGAATTGATATACTGCTATAGTGGTACAATCAACATTATGAATGGTACGTTCAAGAATAATGGTTCACCATATCTTTTGAATTGTTATGATGCAAACTATAGGAATGGTACTGCTAAGATTGTTGTTACTGGTGGAAAGTTCTATGACTTCAATCCAGCTGATAATAGTGCTGAGGGAGAACATACCAATTTCCTTGCTGAAGGTTATCATGTTGAGACATCAACAGTGGTTGAGGAAGAGGTTGAACATACCGTATATATTGTGAAAAAAGATTAAAATAACAAAATTATTAATAGAGTATTATGATTTATTTAAAAGAATTCGCAACTTCTCAAGATTATGAGAATGCAAAGAACAGCCTCCCAAAACCAAATGTATCATTAATTACAGATGGTAGTGAGGTTAAATATATGAAAGAATCTGGCTCAACGCCAACACCACCAACTGACACAAGAGTAATATGCGATTACTATTTTGGTGAATACGATAATTGGGATATTTTATATAACACATCTACTTTTAGTTTAATGGAAGTTGATGGTACTGATAAAAATGTCAGTGATACTTATGAATTTGATACTAAGGGTGAACATACAATTAAGTTCACTCTTACTAACCCTACTATTATCGGCAATGAAACTTTCTATTATATAACAACCCCTACAGCAGTAACAATTCCAAATAGTGTTACAACTATTGGTGAAAAAGCTTTCTATAATTGTACAGGGCTTGAAACTGTAATAATTGGTAGTGGTGTTACAAGTATCAGTGATAGTGCATTTGAAGGAGGTGAAAGTTTTACAAGTGTAACGTGTTTTGCAACAACGCCTCCAACATTAGGTGAAGATGTATTCGCTTATACCAATGATTGCCCAATATACGTTCCAAGTAGTAGTGTGAATGCATATAAAACAGCTTGGAGTCAATATGCTGATAGAATACAAGCAATACCATAATAATAACAAATAAAATATTTTAAAGAATTATGATATACTTAAAAGAATTTGAGAATTTAAGTGACTATGAGGCTTATGTTGCTAGCGAGAACTTTATAGCACCTAACGTGTCTTTTGTAGCTGATTTACAAGAGGGTGAAGAGGTTAAGTATGTTAAGGAAGCACCAGCTGAGACAAGATTGGTTTGTAAATATAATGTCAAAAGCACATCAAGTCCAACTTATTTAATGTGGATTACTGCCAATACCAACATTTCAGAAACAGAAATAGATGGACAAATTTTCCAAGGAGCTGTTGATGAATATACTTTTGATACTACTGGAGAGCACACAGTTAAGTTTACTCTTATAGACCCAACTAAAATTGCTTATAATTTATTCTATAGCATAACTAATCTTGTGGATGTAATAATTCCTAATGGCGTTACTACCATCGAAGGTTATGCTTTTAGAGAGTCAAGTATTTCAAGTGTAACAATCCCTAATAGTGTTACTACTATTGGAGATAGTGCATTTGATTATTGTTCTTATATTACAAGTATTACACTATCAGATAATGTAACTACTATAGGAACAAGTGCTTTTGAAGGTACTGGAATTAAAACTTTTGTTATCCCTAATGGAGTAACGACTATAAGCGATGGTTGTTTCAGCCAAACTAGTTTAAGTTCAATTACCATACACGAAGGCGTTACTAATATTAGGTCTATGGCTTTTGCAATGTGTTATTCTTTATCTTCTATTACTATACCATCTACAGTTACTTCAATTAGTTATGCATTTGAAGATACTCCTAATCTAAAAGACATTACATGTTTAGCTGAAACTGCACCAACATTAGCGTATTCTATGGATATGTCATCAACAGGTACATTACACGTTCCTACAGGAAGTGATTACAGCTCATGGTTGAGCGTACTTGGTAGTGGATGGCAAATAGAAAACATTTAATAAACGAAAATAAAAAGAGAGTAGCTAATAATTTAGTTACCCTCTTTTTTTTTATATAATATATAAATAATATATCATGTATTATATATAATTAATCTATAATAGTCCATATTTGTATGAAAAACATAAAAATATAAGTTCTATAAATATTATTTTTGTTTTTAAAATATTTTTTGTATATTTGCATTGTAATGTTTAATTTTAAAAAAATACAATTATGGCAGATAAACTAAAAAATTATGAACTTTATTTGAAAAAGTTAAATCAAATTGGTATTAATACTGAGAAGTTGGCAGAGGAAATTGGAGATAAATTGGCTGATGCGACATTCAGTACAAACTCAGATAATGGTTTGGCTTATGATGGTGCATTAATCAATACCGTGCTTTATAAACTAACACCTTATGCAATTAAGTTAAATGACCTTTATCCTGCTGATATTCAAGTAGATAAAAACTCATTAATAAAGGTATGTTTGCTTCATCAAATCGCAAAGGCAATAAGATTAATGCCAAATGATAATGATTGGGAAGTTAAGAACAGAGGATTGGTTTATAAATATACCCCGAACCAACCATCAATCAGAACTGGTTTACATTCATTGGTTATTGCGCAGAATTGTGGCATACAATTTACTCCTGAGGAAGCAGAAGCAATGACGGTTAATGACAGAGATTTAACCGATGACCAAGCAAGATGGCATTCAAGTTTAATGGCATCAATAATAAGGCAAGCAAACGAAATGGTTTACTTGGAAGCAAATAACACACCAAAAACAACAGCAGAGTAATGGCAAAAGGAAAAGAAAATGTCAACGATATTTTCAGAAAGATAAATCATATGTCTGAATTATCGCAAAAGGCACAAGAGGAAAATTTAAAATGGCATGAGGTTAAGATTTCAACAATCACTGAAACAAAAGATGGCTTCGAAGAGGTTGAATCTTACAATGGTAAAAAAGACTTTATGACAATGGCAAAAGAAGCCATTGGAATTA
>JAEEGL015773039.1_pt1 | contig 12702 bp, 11 predicted proteins | sample 9134231 | NCBI WGS metagenome assembly JAEEGL01 (sample SAMN16246548, study PRJNA631951) | gut metagenome | biome: gut microbiome; feature: rumen; material: fiber-attached | host: Bos | place: Iran: Karaj | collected 2018-10 | reverse complement strand
TTTTTGCATTTTCTAATCCTGGTAAAGAATGAACCATCTTTTCTTGTACATCATGAGGCATACTTGTTGAAAATCCTTGAATATAAATATCATCATAGAATCTACTTTCAGGTTCTAAGAATAATTGATGTCTTTCTTTATCCGCAAATCTTACTACTTTATCTTCAATAGATGGACAATATCTAGGTCCTACAGCATGAACATAGCCACCATACATACTAGATTTAGTTAAATTATCTTTTATTATTTGGTGTGTTTTATCATTTGTATAAGTTAAATAACATAATTCTTGATCTTCTATATTATAGAAAGGCTTATTATCAAAAGAGAATGTTCTAACTACATCGTCTCCTTTTTCAATCTCTAACTTCGAATAATCAATAGAATCCTTAGCTATTCTTTGTGGAGTACCAGTCTTTAATCTTTGAATAGTAAGGCCATAACTCTTTAATTTATCTGATAAATGCTTACTTTCTTTTTCACCATGTGGTCCTCCAGGATTTCTTTCAGCTCCAACTAAGATATCTGCTTTTAAATAAGTTCCGGTTGTTAATATAACCGCCTTACTATTAATCTTTTCACCATTATCAAGGATTACACCTTTAACAACATTATCTTCAATGATTAAATCTTCAACAAAAGATTCTTTTATCTCTAGATTTTCTTGTTCTTTAAGAGTTTTCAACATTTCTTGTGGATAAGTTATTTTATCCGCTTGTGCACGTAAGGCTTGTACTGCTGGGCCTTTTTTCGTATTAAGCATCTTAAGTTGAATAAGACCTTTATCTGTATTACGACCCATTTCACCACCTAAAGCATCAATTTCTCTTACTAAAATACCTTTAGCAGGTCCACCAATACTTGGATTACAAGGCATATCCGCTATATTTTTAATATTACTAGTTACCATAAGAGTAGGGTGATTAAGTCTTGCTGAAGCAAGAGCTGCTTCACAACCGGCATGACCTCCACCTACAACTATAACATCGTAATTCATATATATCACTTCCGTTAATCACTAGAAATTATACAATAGATGATACTTATTGTAAATAAAAAAGAGAACTGTAGTTCTCTTATTTTTTATCCAACCTTTCTTTCGTTTGATTCTACTATTCCTAATTCTTGAGCCGTTTTTAATACAATTGATTTTCCATATGCTTGTGGAGAATTTCTTTGGTTAAAGCGATTTTTAATAAATCTTGGATCAACTCTTTTCATAGATTCTTTTGCTAAATAAATAACATTTTCATCTTCAGTACTCCTAGATTTACAATAAAGCATAGAATGGATAAGAATGTTTCTAAATAACATAGTTGATATATGTAGTTCATTTCTAAAATCATTCAAATCTTTTAATTTTTCTTTATCCATAGATACCTCTTATTATCATTATACAATAAACAATTATTTACCAACACAAAATTTACTAAATAGTTCGTCTAATAGTTCTTCTGTATAACTTTCACCAATTATTTCCCCTAAGATATCCCATATATCACGTAGATCTATCTCAATCATATCAAGTGGTGTTTCATTATCAAGAGATTCTTTAATATCTTCAATTCTCTTTAAACATTCTTTGATCTTAGAAATTTGTCTTATATTTGTAATATAGTTATAGTCTTGTTTCTTGATTTCTTCTAATTTAAATAATTCTGTAATCTTTTCTTTTAGGGTATCAATACCTTCTAAATCGACTGTATTTGTATATACAATCTCTCTATCTTCTAGTTTAGATAAGTCAATCTTACTATCGAGGTCATTTTTATTAATAACAATAATACTTGTTTTATCTTTTGTTTTATCAAGTATATCTAAATCAACATCATTTAATTCTTCATTATTATTTAGAATAACTAGTACTAAATCAGCTTCATCAATCTTAGATAAACTAATATTAACTCCTATTTTTTCAACAACATCTTCGGTTTCACGAATACCTGCAGTATCTATAATATTAAGAAGGATTCCATTAAATGATATATTTCCTTCAACAATATCTCTTGTTGTTCCTGGGATATCTGTAACAATAGCTTTATCATAATCAAGTAGTTTATTTAAAATACTACTTTTACCTACGTTAGGGCGTCCTACAATAACGGTTTTAATTCCATCAGTAAGAATTCTACCATTTTCATATTCTTTTATTATTTTTTCTAAACTATTACGAAAATATATAATTTTATCTTTAATATCTTTAACTGTTACTTCATAGATATCTTGATATTCTGGATAATCGATATTTACTTCAATATTACTGATTAAACCTACTAAATCCTCTCTTAATTTAGATATTAATTTAGAGCCAGCGCCTTGCATTTGAGACATCGCAACACGTCGTGCTTCTTCGGTTTTACCATTAATTAAGTCCGCAACGGCTTCTGCTTCCATTAAATTAATTCTTCCGTTAAGGAAGGCGCGTTTTGTAAATTCTCCTGGTTCTGCTTGTCTACAATCGTTTGTTAATAATAATTCTAGAACTTTATTAGTTGTTGCAATACCTCCATGACAATTTATTTCTACAACATCTTCACGAGTAAATGTCTTAGGTGCTTTCATTACTGTTACTAATACTTCATCTATTTTTTCATTATCGTTAACAATATATCCATAATGAATAGTATGACTATCTACTTCTTCTAAGTTAGCTCCATCAAATAGTTTATTAACTATTTTTATTGCTTCATTGCCACTTACACGAATAATAGATACAGCACCAACACCTAAAGATGTACTTATTGCGCAAATTGTATCACTCATAATATCCCTCTTTCGCTTTCGTTATTCTAACATAATTATCTCATAAAATAAAGAAAAACTACAGATTATTCTTCTGTAGTTTCTTCTTCTTTTTCTTTTTTATCAGGTTCTTGATACTTGATTACTACACAACGATGTGGTTCTTCACCTTCAGATTCAGTATAAATACCTTTAAATCCTGTTAGAGCATTATGTATTAATCTTCTTTCATATGAATTCATTGGATCAAGTTTAACTGGGATTTTTGTTTTTTGAACTTCTTTAGCAGCTTTTTTAGCAGCTCTTTCCAAGAAATAGTGTTGTTTTTCTTTATAATCAGATACATCAATTACAAACTTATATGTTTCACCAACTTCATTGTGAATTGCTTGTTTAATAATTGTTGTTAATGCATTTAATGTTCTTGCATTCTTACCAATTAAAATTGAATTGTTTTCTGAATAAATTGAAATATTAACACTTTCATCACGTTTCTTGATTTCCATTTGTACTGTTAAACCCATAAAGTTACAAATATCTTTAATCATTTCTTTAATATATTCAAGAACATCGTCTTTTCTAATTACTTCAATAACACTTTTCTTACTGAATAATCCTTTAGAACTTTCAACTTCTTTAATATATAGATTTTCTTGTACATCCATTAAATCAGCTAAAGCTTGATTTACGGCTTCATCATATGTTTTTGCTTGATAAGTATTCTTCTTAATCATTTTGCATTCTCCTTTTTACTAAATAATTTTGTACTAATGTGAATAGGTTAGATACTGTCCAATAAATACCTAATGCTGTTGTCATAAAGATAGACATAACCGTAATCATAATAGCAAAACCATTCATCATCATCTTTGTTTGTTTTTGATTTGCTCCAGCTCCTGTTGAGGCTGACTTAGTAAAGGCAAACCATGTAGATGCTCCTACTAAGATAATAACAATCAAATATAACCAATTACCACTTCCAATACCAACACTTGGGCTAGTTCCTAAATGTAATCCTAAGAAGTTTTCTTCAAAGATTGCTGGAACACGGTTAATTGCCTCTAAGAAAGCAATAAATATTGGTAATTGAAGGAACGATGTTAAACATCCAGCCATTGGATTAAAGTTATTCTTTTTATAAATAGCCATCATCTCTTGACTCTTAGCCATCATTACTTCACGATCATTTTGATCTTTGTTTGCATATTTCTTTTCTAATTTATCCAACTCTGGTTGAATCTTTTTCATCATTTCTGATTGTGCAGCAGTTTTTCTAGTTAATGGATACATTACTAATCTTATTAAGATACTTGTAAGAATAAGACCTAAACCAAAGGAATTAACATATTTACCAATAAATAGGATTAACCACGCTAATGGTTTTACGAAGATTGAAGTCCATAATCCTTCATATCCTCCTGATGTAACCTTAAATTCCTTACATTTTACTTTTTCTTCTGCCTCTTCAGCAACATCTTCAGTTTTAGCTGTTTCTTCCTTTTTAACTTCTTCAGTTACTTCGTCGGTTTTTTCTTCTTTCTTTGGTAACTCATACTTACTTGCATCAGTTACATATTCACCATCACAATAACAATAAGGTAACTTTGATAAATCAACTTCATTTTCTAAGTATAACTTAATTGTTTCTTCATCTGTTGGACGACATAAGATATTTTCTGTTAAACTTTGACCTGTTTTAGGATTAATAACACTTTTGTTATCACTACCTTTTAAGTATTTTGTGCATCCTGTCAAAGTTAAAACTAGAATACTTGCAATAATTAGTTGTTTAATACTTTTCTTCATTTCCACTTTCCTTTTCTATTTTGTTTATTAATTCTACAAAAGCGTTTTCTATATCTATATAATTAGCTTCCGTGCACGCTTTCCTCAATATTATAATATAATCTTTTCCTTTTGAATAGAGTTTTTTATGATTATCACAAATATTTCTTATTATTCTTTTATAATAGTTTCTAGTTACGGAATTACCAATCTTTTTACTAACAGAAATACCAAAACGATAAATATCTAAATCATTAGATCCATAATGTATTAATAAATATCTATTCTTTAAACATTGATTTAAATCTATAGTCTTTTTGAAGTCTTCATTCTTTTTAACAATATTTATCTTTTTCATAAAAACTCCTTTCCTATATTTATTATATATAAATTAAAATAAAAAAAACACTACAAAAAAGTGTTTATTTTCTGATTAATTCCTTACGTCCTTTTTTTCTTCTCTTATTAATAACTGAACTTTTCATACGAGCAAAGAATCCATGTTTTTTAGCTCTATTTCGGTTATTTGGTTGATATGTTCTCTTCATTTCTTTCACCTCCAAAATTTGAAATCTACATTATTATAATAAAGATAAATTCATTTTGTCAATCATTTATTTATATTTAAGTTTTCCACATTCGTTGTGGATAAGTAATAATAACGTATTTTATAGTTATCCACTGTTTTCCACACACATGTTAATAACTTTATTGACAAGTGTTAGTAAAAAAACTTTAAAATGTTGAAAACTTTCGTATATCATATAGATAAACAACTATTTTGTGGATAACTATGTGGATAACTTGTTAGTAAAATAAATTATACACAAACCTATTTATTTTTATTTGATTTTTATATAAAATAATTATTAACAAAGCATAATGTAGGGAGGTGTTATGGTGGAGAATAATCTTTTATGGGAAAAAGTTTTAGAAAACGTTAAAAATTCAGTTAATTCAATGATATATGAAACTTGGTTTGCTAACACTTCTATTCATAATATCGATAATAATAAAATAACGATTAAAGTTAAAACCGATATACAAAAAACTAATCTAAGTAATCGATACTATGAATTCGTACAAGCTAATCTATATGATATTACTCATAATACTTATGAAATTGATTTTAAAACGGAAGATGAATTAATTGAAAAAGAACCTGAAAAAGTAGAAGAAACTGTTGTCGAAACTACTGAAGAAGAAACAACTAAACCTGTTTATGAGTTTAAATCTAATCTTCGTAAAGATTTAACTTTTGAATCATTTGTTGTTGGTAATAGTAATCGTCTTGCTCAATCAGCTGCTTTTGCTGTTGCTGAAAATCCTGGAAAGATCTATAATCCTTTATTTATATACGGAAGTAGTGGCTTGGGTAAAACTCATTTAATGCATGCTATTGGTAATTATATTGAAGATACTAGTAATAAAAAAGTTTTATACGTTAGAAGCCAACAATTTATTGAAGATTTTATTAAATTAAGTCGTAAAGATACAATTGATAATTATGATGCTGAAGAATACTTTAAAGCTAAGTATCGTAATATTGATGTCTTAATTATTGATGATATCCAATTTTTAGAAACAGCTCAGAAAACCCAAATTGAATTCTTTAATACTTTTTCAGAGCTACATGATAATAAAAAACAAATTATTCTTTCAAGTGATAGATCTCCTAACGATATGAAAGAGTTAGAGAATAGATTAAAAACTAGATTTAATTGGGGAATAACTTGTGATATTCATCCACCTGATTTAGAATTAAGGAAAAATATCATTAAAAGAAAAATAAAATCTTTACCACAAAATAAAGATGAGATATTGAATTTCCCTGATGATGTTGTAGATTATATAGCTTCTAATGTCTCAGATGATGTTAGAGCTCTAGAACAAGCAATAAATAGAGTAATGGCTTATTCATTTATGATGGGTGGCGAGGAGATTTCTCTTAAAACAGCGGTTGATGCTCTTAAAGATATAATAAATAATGGAACTAGTGAAGAACCAAATATCTTAAGAATTCAAAAAGTTGTTGCCGATCATTGGAATATATCGGTTGATGATTTAAAAAGTAAGAAAAGAAGTGCTAATATAGCCTTTCCAAGACAAATTGCAATGTATTTATCAAGAACTCTTTTAAATGAATCTTTTGAAAGAATAGGTTTAGAGTTTGGTGGTAAAGACCATTCAACTGTAATGTTCTCTTGTGATAAAATCGAAGATGAATATAATACCAAAGAAGAAACCAGAAATACGATAGAAAAGATAAAAGAAAAACTTAAATAAAGAATTAGTGTTGATAAAATGATTATTATCCACTTTAACTAACATAGAGTTTTTCATATATTTCAATAAGAAATAATGTTATTAACAGTTTTCAACATCATTATTATTACTATTATTAAATTAATAAAAAAGAAAGGAAGGAAAAAAATGAAAATAGTTATAAAAAAAGAAATATTATTAGAAGGATTAAATAAAGTTAGTAAAGCTTTATCTACAAAGAACTTAGTTCCTGCTTTAGCAGGCATAAAATTCGATTTAGAAGAAAAAGGATTAACTTTAACTGCATCTGATAATGATTTAGTTATTCAAAACTTTATACCAAAAGAAAAAGATAATATGGAAATCGAAGAAGAAGGAAGTGTTATCATTCAAGGTAAATATATATTAGATATTATTAGAAAGATTCAAAGTGAAAGTATTAATATAGAAGTATTTGATGATACTAAATTAACAATATCCACAGAAAACAGTGAATATAATTTAAATGGTATTAATAAAAAAGAATATCCAAATATTAAATTAGAAGAAAGTAAGAAGTTCTTAACAATTGATGGTAAAGAATTTAAAAGTATGATTGCACAAACAGCATTTGCTGTATCAACAGATGAATCAAGACCTCAATTAACAGGTATTAACTTTAAGATTAATGTTGATGATATGGAATGTAATGCAACAGATTCATATCGTTTAGCAAGAAAAGTATTAAAATTAGATAAACCATCTAGTGAAAACTACAATATTATTGTTCCAGGTAAAAATATTATTGAATTATCTAAAATTATCGATGAAGAACCATTAGAGATGCATATATTTACTAACAAAATATTGTTTAAAACTAAAAATTTATTATTCCAAAGTAGATTAATTAATGGTAGTTATCCTAATACAGCTAATTTATTACCAACAGAAAGTATGTTAAAGATAACAGTAAATATTAATGATTTATATAATGTAATAGATCGTGTTAGTACATTAACTAGTGATAAAGAAAAGAATATTGTTACACTAGAGACTGAAGATAATATGTTAATTATGAAATCAAGTAATGTTGAAATAGGACGTATTGAAGAAAAAATGCCTATTGTTAAAGATAATGATGAAAATATAAAGATTTCATTTAGTGCTAAATATATGATGGAAGCATTAAGAGTATTATCTGGACTTGAAGCAACAATAAGCTTTGTAGGCGAGATAAATCCAATAATTGTTCGTGATGCTGATGATGAAAGAGTAATTCAATTAGTATTACCAATAAGAACATATTAATAATTAACAAAAAAGGTTGATAAAAGAGATTTTATTAATCTTTTTTTATTTTTCGAAAAAAACCGAAAAAAAGTGAAAAACAAAATCTATATAATATCTTCCTGTTCACAGCTTAGTGGATAGAAGGGAGGTTTTATGGAATCATATGAAATTAATAAAGATACTTGTGCAGTTATAGGAGTAAACGATAATATAACAAAGGTAATTGAAGGAAAGGAAGAATATTACGTTAATAAAGGATGTTATGAAGTAATGGAAGATAGTTGCCAATATTATGGTAGTACTTGTGATGGAAGAATGAAAGGAACAAAGATGATCTTGGGAAGTAATTATAAAGTTCCAATAGTTGTTGAAGAGAGAAATGAAATAATATTTTTCCCAACAGAGTCACCTAGTTCTCCTAATTGTTGTTGGTTTTCCCTTAATAACGTTGAGAAATATGAACGTAGTGATTGCTATACAAAAGTAACATTTTCCTCAGGTAGAGAACTAATTGTTAAGATGTCTTTACCATCTTTTGAGAACCAAATTTTAAGAGCTAACAGGTTAGGTAGCATGATAAGGAAGAGATCAGAGAATTAATTTCTTCCTTTTTTTGCCTTTTTATGTTAATTTGCTTTAAAAAAGCCAAAATAAGTGATATAATGTATAGGTAGGTAGGGGAGTGCTTATTTTAGTAAAAGACAAAATTTAAGTGCTTTTTGAGGTGAATTTTGAAAATTGAACATATCGAACTAACTAATTTTAGAAATTATGATCAATTAAGTTTGGACTTTAATCCTAACATTAATATCATTATCGGTAATAATGGACAAGGAAAGACCAATATCTTAGAAAGTATTTATGTTTTATCCCTTTCTAAATCAAATAGAAGCGGTCAAGACGCTGATTTAATCATGTTTAATAAAAACTCTTTATCAGTTAAAGGAACGATTATTAATAATGATTTAAAGAAGAAGCTTGAAGTATTTATTGATGAACATAAAAAGAAAGTATCAATAAACGGTAAAGAAATTCATAAGATTAAGGATTATATCTCTAACTTTTGTGTTATTTCTTTTATCCCTGCAGATTTAGATATTATTAAAGGATCACCTGCTATTAGAAGAAATCTATTAAATATTGATATAAGTCAATTATTTAATAATTATATTGTTTATTTAAATGAATATAACAAAATCATAAAGATAAGGAATGAATATTTGAAGAAGTTATATATTAATAACAATAGTGATTTTAGATATTTAGATGTTATTAATGAAAAATTAATAGAATCAGCAGATAAGATTTATGAATATCGTTTTAATTATTTAGATGAGATAAACGAGTATTTACCTACTATATATAAGAAGATAACAGGAATAGATGGTCTTACAATAAAGTATGAGAATACATTAGGTCTTGATAAATATGATAAAAATAAAGTTGTTGAAACTTTTAAAAAGAAGTTTAAAAAGAACTTAAATCAAGAAATGATGCAAGGAATGACTTTAACGGGACCTCATAGAGATGATTTCACATTCTATCTAAATGATGTTGATATGAAAGTATTTGCATCACAAGGACAACAACGAATGGCAATCATTGCTCTTAGAATAAGTGAATTAAATTATTATAAGAAAGTTATTGGTAGTTATCCGGTGCTGTTATTAGATGATATCTTTAGTGAAATTGATACTAGTAAAAGAAATAAGATTATCAAATTCTTAAAGAAAGATATTCAAACTATAATAACAACAACAGATATTAATGATATTTCTGATGATTTATTAAAAGATGCTGTTATTTATAATATAAAGAATGGAAAAATTACAAAGAAAGGAATAAAAAACAATGGAAGAAGAAAAAGTAACAGAAAATTATGATTCGTCTGCCATTCAAGTCTTAGAAGGATTAGAAGCAGTACGTAAAAGACCTGGTATGTATATAGGAACAACTGATGTTAAAGGACTTCATCATCTAGTATGGGAAATTGTTGATAATAGTATTGATGAAGCTTTAGCAGGATATTGTTCACATATCGAAGTAATAGTTAATAAAGATAATTCTGTAACTGTTAAAGATGATGGACGTGGTATCCCAGTAGATATCCACCCCAAAACAGGTAAATCAACAGTAGAAACAGTATATACTGTACTTCATGCTGGTGGTAAATTTGGTGGTGGAGGATACAAGGTATCAGGTGGACTTCACGGTGTAGGTGCATCAGTAGTTAACGCCTTATCAGAATGGGTAGAAGTTAAAGTATATAAGGATCAAAAAGTATACTTTATACGTTTTGAAAATGGTGGACATGCTGTAGAACCATTAAAAGTAATTGATTCTTGTGAAAAGGAAAGAACTGGTACAGTAGTTACATTTAAACCAGATCCAGATATCTTTGATACGATTATTTATGATTATCCAACATTAAAGACAAGAGTTAGAGAATTAGCTTTCTTAAATAAAGGATTAACAATTACGTTAAGAGACGATCGTGACGATGAAGATACTCAAGGAGAAACTTTCTGTTATGAAGGTGGTATTAAAGAGTATGTTAGATTCATCAATAAGGGTAAAAATCCAATTCATGAAGATATTATTCATTTTGAAGGTGAAGATGAAGGTGTATTCTTTGAAGTAGCAATGCAATATACAGATGCATATAATGAAAATATATATTCATTTGTTAATAATATTAATACCCATGATGGTGGTACTCATGAAGAAGGTGTAAGACGTGCATTAACACGTGTTATTAATTCATATGCTAAGAAAACAGGTATTATTAAAGATAAAGATGAACCTTTAACTGGAGACGATGTTAAAGAAGGATTAACAATGATTATTTCTTGTAAACATCCAAATCCTCAATTCGAAGGTCAAACAAAAGGTAGATTAGGTAACTCTGAAGTTAGAAAACTGGCTGATAAAGAATTATCAGATGGATTTGAAAGATTCTTAATGGAAAAACCTGAAGAAGCAAGAGACATTATTAATAAAGCAATGCTTGCGTGTCGTGCAAGAAATGCTGCTCGTAAAGCTCGTGAAATAACAAGAAAGAGCGAAATGGGATTATCTAATGTCTTTGGAAAACTTTCTGATTGTAAGAGTAAAGATCCAAAAGAATCAGAAATCTTTATCGTCGAGGGTGATTCTGCGGGTGGTTCTGCTAAAAAAGGTAGAGACTCTATGACACAAGCAATCTTACCATTACGTGGAAAAATCTTAAATGTTGAAAAAGCAAGACTAGATAAAGCTTTAGGAAATGAAGAAATAAGAACAATAATAACAGCGTTTGGTACTGGTATTGGTGAAGAATTTGATTTATCTAAGCTAAGATATGACAAAATCATTATCATGACCGATGCCGATGTTGATGGATCACACATTCGTGTACTTCTATTAACATTATTCTATCGTTTCTTTAGACCAATTGTTGAAGCAGGACATGTATATGCTGCTCAACCACCTTTATATAGAATAATGCATGGTAAAACAAGAAAATATGTTCTTGATGAACCTGAAAAAGATGCATATATTGCAGCATTAGATGGCAAGGTTAAATACGAAATTGCTCGTATGAAAGGTCTTGGTGAAATGAATGCTGAAGAATTAAATGAAACAACAATGGATATCAATAAACGTGTATTAAGAAAGATAACGGTATCTGATTGTGTTGCAGCCGATGCAATGTTTGAAAGACTAATGGGTGATGAAGTAGAACCTCGTAGAGAATTCATCGAAGAAAACGCAATCTATGTTACTAATTTGGATATTTAGGAGGGGTAAGGTATGGAAAACGAAGAAAACATGACAAATGTAGAACCAGAAGTAGATTATGGTGGCGAATTTCATGAAAAAGATAGTCATCGTGTAAACGATATCGTAACCGAAATATCTGATTCATTTCTAAATTATTCAATGAGTGTTATTACTTCCCGTGCTATTCCTGATTTACGAGATGGACTAAAACCAGTTCATAGACGTATTTTATGGAGTATGTATGAAGAAGGTAATACACCAGATAAACCTCATAAAAAATCAGCAACAACTGTTGGTTACGTTATGGGCCACTATCATCCACATGGTGATAGTTCAATTTACGATGCAATGGTAAGACTTGCTCAAGATTTTAACCAAAGATATATGTTAGTAGATGGCCATGGTAACTTCGGTAATATCGAAGGTGATGGAGCTGCTGCTTATCGTTATACAGAAGCAAGACTTGCTCGTATATCATTGGAATTATTAAGAGATATCAATAAAGAAACTGTTGATATGATGGATAACTTTGATGAAACTAGTCCAGAACCAGTAGTACTCCCTTCTAGATTCCCTAACGTTTTAGTTAATGGATCAATGGGGATTGCCGTTGGTATGGCAACTAATATTCCGCCACATAACTTAACAGAAGTTATTAACGGATGTGTTGCATATATTGATAATCCTGATATTGATACAATGGGCTTAATGCAATATATTAAAGGTCCTGATTTCCCAACAGGAGGTATTATATTAGGTAATTCTGGTATTAAAAAAGCTTATGAAACAGGTAGAGGAAGTATTACTGTTCGTAGTAAAGCATATATTGAAGAACATGCTAATCACAATCAAATAGTAATTACTGAAGTTCCATATGGC
>JAEEGL014125659.1_pt1 | contig 12702 bp, 11 predicted proteins | sample 9134231 | NCBI WGS metagenome assembly JAEEGL01 (sample SAMN16246548, study PRJNA631951) | gut metagenome | biome: gut microbiome; feature: rumen; material: fiber-attached | host: Bos | place: Iran: Karaj | collected 2018-10 | reverse complement strand
TGCCCCTCGAGCGCGGGCAGGATGAGATCCGCCACCGACGCCGCCAGCATCACGCCGCCGGCGAAGGCGAACACCCTGCCCGGGAGCCGCTTGCCCCGGAACGGGAAAAGATAACCGATCGCGCCGCCGAGCACGGTGGACCCGCCCACCGCCAGCGCGATAAAAACCGCCTGCCGCATACCGCACCACATCCCTGTGAGCAGTATATGACAGGCGGTTATTATTGTGATTACGCCTTAATCCTTGACGTGGGAGAAGAAGAACTCCTTTTTCTCGGGCGTGTTGATCACGGTGACGGGCTTGATCTGGTTCAAGACCCTGCCCTGCGACACGAGCATCTGCTTATAGTCGTTATAGGTGTTCTCTTTGAACTGACGGATCTCAGCCGGGCCGATCTGGCCGAGCTTTCTGTATTTCTCGTATTTCTCGTTGGCCTCGAAGAACTGCTCGTCGATATATTTCTCGATGGCTTCTTTGTTCTTGTCGATGAGGTCGGAATGCTCTTCCACGAACAAGACGTAGTGCGGCGGGAGCTTATCCGTGTCGGCGTAATACGAGAACTCCTCGAACGTGAGGCCGAAGTGCTTGCGGGTCTTGTCGGCCACGAAATCGAGCATGTCGGTGGTGGTCTTTTCGTTCGCGGCGTTGAGGCCCATGTTGGAGCGGTAGAGGAACTCGATCTTCTTCGAGTTGTTGTAGGTGCCGGTGCACTTGACGATATCGAGGATGCGGTAGCGGTAGAGGCCCGACCAGTTGGTGATGATGATCTCGTAGTTCTTGCCGACCTCGAGCTGGTCGAGGGTGAGCGGGCGTTCGTTGATGTCGCCGTCCTCGGGGATGAACTCGTAGAACAGCGAGCGCGGCAGCAGCACGTAGTCGGAGGCGTTGAGCTCCACGGGCATGGCCATGAAGCCTTCGGAGGCGGCGTAGCCCATGTTGTGCATCGGGATGTCGCCGATGTAACGGCGGAGCTTCTCGGTGTAGACGCCGAGGGTGGAGCTCGTCATGCCGTAGCCCCAGGTGAGCTTCGGCCAGATGCGCTGCGCCACCGGCACGTCGGTATCGAAGCCCTCGCGGAAGATGGCGCGCAGCTCTTCGGCGCGCTTGGGGTTGGGCTTCATGTGGCCGTATTTCCTGCGCAGGCTCTCGGGGCACTGGACGCGGCCGTCGATGGTGCCTGTTTCGATGTCGTCGCAGATCATCTCCCAGTTCGCCTCGAGGTAGTCGAACATCGCGGTCATCAGCGTGACCACCATGGAGCCGACGTAGGTGACGTCGCGGTTCGGCAGGCAGAAGCGGAGCTGGAAATAGGGGATCGTGGTATGCTCGGGATCTTCGGGATAGAGGATGTCGCGCGGGGTGGTGATGAAGAATTTGTGCAGGGGTTTCAGGTTGTTGACCGGCACCTGCCCCGCCATCATGCACTTCGCGCCGTTGGGCAGCCTGAAGCCTTTGAGGGACTGCACGAGCGGCCCCATCTGGGTGGGCAGCTTGTCGGCGATGCCGTGCGCCTTGAGATAGCGCTCGGTGCACCCGGGCGTGCCCGCGAGGCCGCAGCACTGCATGCTCCAGATATCCTTGAAGGTCTTGGGCTGGAGCTTGGGCTTGCCCACGGAACCGGAGGACGAGCAGTAAAGCAGGACCTTCTGGCTCGTGATGATGTTTTTCTCGTTGTTTTCGACCATGCGGTCGATGAGGGGCGCGTAATCCTCGAACGTGGAGATCGGCACCTTATCCTGGAAATCCTTGATGGAATGGATGTTGGCGAAGTCATACTTTTTGCCGAGTTCGCAGTTCTTGTTGCGCTTGACGATCTCCATCAGGATGCGCTCCTGCGTTTCCATGGCGTGGGTGGTGTAGCCGTCGAACTTTTTGAACACCAGACGGCCCATGGACGCGCCGAAATTGGAAGTTAAGCTCATAAAGGTCTCCTCTCTGATATCAATTTGATTGCCAAAGAATATTATAACATACCCGTTCGGTCTGTTGCAAGACACAAATCGTCCGTTTTTTGATATTTTTCAGACGCATATCGGAAATAGGGGCTTTACCGCGGCAGACGAACGTGATAGAATGAAAAAAGAGGTGAGAACGATGCCGGGACCGGACAAAACCGAATACGCAAGCACGGTTCCCGTGCGCGAAGAAGGCGGGGGCCTGACGAAAGAAGACCGCGCGCTGCTCAAAACGCTGCTGCTGTTTGAAAACGGCGAGGAGACGGCCGAGGAGCTGCTCGACGGGATCGACGCCGTTTACGGAGGGCTGACGCCGTTTCTCGACGCCGTGGGCGCGTCCGACCGGCCGCTGGAGGGGTTGAGCGACCGCACGCTGCTGTTACTCAGGGCGATCCCGACGCTGTGCAGGCGGGCGATGCAGAGCGGCGCGCGGGACAGGACCGTGCGGTCCTTCGAGGACGCGCGGGAGATTTTGCGCCCCTTTTACGTCGGCTATGCGCGCGAGGCGGCGGTGATGCTGGCGCTCGACGCCGACGGGCGCGTGCGCGGGGTGTTCCGCCTCAACACGGGCGGCGGCAACTCGGTGGAGCTGCGTCCCGAGGCGATCCTTGAAAAAGCCCTGCCCGTTTCGGCGGCGAAGGTGGTGCTCAGCCACTCGCACCCCGGCGGCACCTCTGCCCCCTCGATCACGGACTACGTGGTCACGCAGCGGCTCGTGAATTCGCTCAGAGATTTCGGCATCGGGGTGGCGGACCATCTGGTGTTTTCGCGCGACGGCTGCCGCAGCATGGCCGCGGGCGCGCCGCGCGGGATGATTGGGTTCACGGGATACGGAGCGACGCTCCCGCGCCGCAGCTAAATTCCCTTCGGGAGCTGAATTGACCTGCGGTCAGCTAAATTTGCTTCGCAAGCTGAATTCGCCTGACGGCGAGCTGTCAGGCGAATTTTTTTTAGCTGAAAACCGCAGGTTTTCTATTTAGCTGAAGCCGCAAGGTTTCAATTTCAGCGGTAGAGGGACATCGCGAAGGCCTTGCCGCCCGAGAACACCACGCATTCGGTGAGGGTCATATCGTGCGACGAGAGCAGGGAGATGAGTTCCTTGTAGAATATGCGGTCCTCGCGCGTGGGAGCGGCGAAGTCCCCCGCTCCGACGTAGGCGACCGCCACGGACGAGGCGTAGGTCGCCTGCGCCTCGCGCAATACCTGCGTCAGCCGGGCGCGGACCGTGGTGGTCTCGACACGGAAGACCGAAGTCTTGAGCACGCGGCGGAGCGAATCCATGCAAACGACGCACAGGTTGCTGCTGCCGCGGACGGGATACCACGTTTCGCCGAGGCGCACGACCTCGTCGGAGCCGGACAGCACGCGCCCGCCGACGCCGAAGCCGCTGACGTAGCGCGTGCAGAGCGCCTGCAGGGTCTTCAATAGCTCCACCGAGCGCGGACCCACGCGCGGCAGGGCGAGGAGTTGATCAGGGTCGGCGGCGAGCACCCCGCCGAGCGAGCCGAAGGCGTTGATCGCCGCGTGCGCGGTCTCGTTGGTGTCGACGCGTGGGACGGACGAGAACAGGATGAGCTCGAGCAGCTCGTGGTCCTCAAGGCAGTCGACGCCCTGCTCCAGCGCCTTTTTGCGCAGCCGCGAACGGTGGTTGCGGTGCAGATTCGGATCGCGCGGGTACCGGGACATGGGCGGGGCTCCTCTCGTTGTAGGGTTTACGGGGTGTTAAGGCGGGACAGCAGTTTTTCGCGTAAGAGCTCGTAGCGCAGGCGTTTTTCTTCTTTCATAAAATGCACGCTCCGAAGCTGCTCGGGGCGGTTTTCGTAATCGAGTTTCTTGTCGCCGAACTGCTCGCTCGTGAGGTCGAACGTTTGACCGGACACAACGTTGAAGCAGTGGAAATTGCCGTCGGGCAGCGGTACGCCGCGCACCTGCCCGCCGAAAAAGTCCTGCACGAGAAAAGCCGTGACCGAGCACTGCCCGAGGGTGGGGTTTTCGGGCGACCAGTTTTCGCGCATGCGGGGCGCGCAGGTCCCGGCGCACCAGCACGAAAGCAAAAGATCGTAATAATCGCGCGGCGTCAGGCCCCGTTCGTCCGTGACGGCGGCGGCCGAGCCGTAGAAGTGATAGTCCTTCACGTGCCTCTCCCCTTTCGGTTACAGGATAGCACGATTCCCGGCGGGTGTCAAGGGCTTTACAAACGCGCCCGGCGGTGGTATGATAGGGGCAGAAAGCGAGGGATGGGCCGTGAAAAACGATCTGACGCTGCCGGCGGACGGGGGGCTGCTCAACGTGCGCGTGGGCGCGATCATCCAAAAGGACGGCAAGGTGCTGATGGTGAAAAACCCCGCCGCGGACTATTATTATTCCGTGGGCGGGCGCATCGCGTTCGGCGAAACTTCCGCCGAAGCCGTGGTGCGCGAGGTCGAAGAAGAGACCGGCGTGAAAATGGAGGTCGACAGGCTCGGATTCATCCACGAGACGTTTTTTGTCGATCACGATGAAGGCTCGCCCCGGCAAGGGACGCTCATCTATGAAATCTCGTTTTATTTCTTTATGAAAACACCCGAAGATTTCGAGCCCGTGTGCGAGAGCACGACGAACGCCGGGCAGAAGGAAGCGCTCGTGTGGGTGTCGCCGGAGAGCGACGAGCGGTATTACCCCGCGTTTTTCCGCACCGAGCTCAAGGCGCCCTTCGCGGGCGTGAAGCACATCGTGACCGACGAGAGGACGGAGGAATGCGCGTGAAGGACGTGAAGATCATCCCCGTGACGGAGGAGACCGAGGCGTTCGACGCGTTCATCCGCGACACGTTCGCCGTCCACGCCGAGAGCCACGGGATCACAGGGCGGTACGAGCCCTTCGCGTATGAAGCGAAGGCCGGCGGCGAGACCGCGGGCGTTGTGACGGGGCACACGCTCTATCACGAGGCGCACGTGAGCGAGCTCATCGTCGCGGAGAGTTTTCGCGGGCAGGGCGTGGGCACGGCCCTGCTAAACGCCGCGGAGCGCGACCTCAAAGCGCGCGGGGCCCGGTATGTGACGGTATCGACCCACCGGTTCCAGGCGCCGGGGTTTTATGAAAAGCGCGGCTACCGGCTCGAATACGTGCGCGAAGACAAGGACGACCCGGCGTTGTCGAAGTATTATTTCGTGAAGGAATTAAAGTAAGTGTTTCAAAAACAAAACAAAAAGAACGGGAGCGGCAAGAAACCGCTCCCGTCTTTTATTTATTCTTTGCTTCATTCGACGCTTTCGATGATCGGGATCTGCTGTCCGTTGACGACGAGGCCGGTCAGATAGAGCTCGTTGTCGTAGATGATCGCGCTGACCGCGACCTCCGCCGCGCGTCCGCCGACCTCGATCCCCCAGCCGAAATCGCCGTACCAGCGTCCCCACGTCTCATCGGACGGCACGTTGTCGGCCGCGCGGTCTTCGCCGAAGGCTGCCGCGGCGGCGGTCTGGTCGAGGATAAAGGTCCCGTAGCAGGCGCTTTCGTAGGTCCCCGCGCGGTCGATGGGGCCGGCGCGCACGGTGAGGGCGTTGCCCGCATGCGTGTCGATCACGTAATACCCGTCTCCATCCGCGGCAAACGGTATGAGCTCATCCTGCTCGTAGAATCTGTCGTATCCCGTTACGGACAGGGACAGTAACTGCCATTCACGGTCTTCCGTTTCGGAGATCTGGAACCCCTCGAGGCGCAGCAGCACTTTTTCGCCGTAGGCACGGGCGTTCGCAAGGTGTTGTTTGCGCTCTTTTTCGTCGAGCACGTTTTTGCCCGCCACGAACGCGCAGAACGCGAATTGCAGCACGGCGAGCACGATGGCGATGAGTTTACGCATGGTCGGCCGCCTCCTCTCCCTGAGGGTCAACGGGGTCGGGCGGCAGTTCCTCCGTCCGCTTTTTGAAGCGCTTGACCATGGCCAGATTCGACGCCAGCAGCACGACGCCTGTGAGCAGAGCCGTGAGGCCCAACAGCAGGATGTTATCGGAGAACGCCGCGATAACGAGGATGAACGCCCCGCAGATATTCACGATACCGGCGTTTGCGCGCGCGATGCGGGCGTTTTTCACGCCCGAAACGACCGTGAGCACGCCGAACCCGAGCGTGGCCAGAAGGGGCAGCATAAAGCCCTTTTCCCCGACGAGCAGCGTGAGCGGCAGCGAAAGGAGCAGCACCGCCGCCATGCAATAACCGATGGCGTCGAGCGGTTTTTTGCGCAGCCCCACCGCGAGGCAGAAACCGATCGTCGCGACCGATAAGATCAGTTCAATGATGAGCGGGAGCCCGAACGTGAGTCGGTCGATATCGCCCTCGCTGAGCTCGAACACCGCTGCGGTGACGAACAGCGTCACCCCGCCGAACACGGCGCCGGGCACGCGCAGCGACAGTTCCGTCCTGATCGCGGTGCCGGCGAGGAACAGGCAAAGCCCGAACGTTAAGAACTGCTGGATCACGACGCGCATGTACGGTTCGTCGGTGACGTTCGGAAAGGTAAACAACCCGAACGCGAACGTGTGCAGCAGCAGCATCCACGTTTCGTATTTCGCGAGCGAAACGTTTTTTTCGCGCTTCAGATGATAGATGAGGCACGTGAGCAGAATGGCGGCGCCGACCCCAAACCACAGCCACAGCGGGATGACCGGCCGCCAGGAGTCGTCCGCCGTCCGGGCCATCTCAAGAAAGCCCGCGAACAGCGAAAACGAAAAGGCGAACACGGAATCGAACAGGAACATGAGCGGCAGCGTGAGCAGGATATCCGCAAGCAACAACGTTTCAAACCGCATCGACGCGCCGAACACGGCGTTGACCAGCGCCCCGGTCGCCACGAGCCCCGCCGTCCATAAAACGGCGGCGCCCTCGCGGAAGAAGAGGCGTTTTTCGTTTTTGAGCAGGACCGTGACGCCTGCCGCGGCGCCGACCGTGAGCGGCAGAAACGCCAGCGACTTTTTGAAGAACCCCGGGATCTCGCGCCAGAAGAACACGAAGATGAGCACGAGGCCGAGCACCGAGAACAGCGTGCCCATAACGGTGAGCACGACGGTGAGCGTGCGGCGTCCGACTGCCGGGTCCGCCTCGAGGCCGACCTTGCTGCGGCTGCCGTAGATGAGCGTTTCGACGTCCGTCTGCAGCGCCCACGCAAGGCGCATGAGCATGTCGACGTCCGGCTGCGTGCGTCCGGTCTCCCACGATGACACCGTCTGCCGCGTCACGTTCATGCGCGAAGCGAGCGCCTCCTGCGTCAGGTGACGGTCGATGCGCAGGTTTTTGATGTTTTTCGAAATATGCGCCAAAAGAATTCCCTCCCCTCTTTCGGTTGCAACTACACGATATCACGTTTACGCGAAAATGTCACGCTACAAAATGTTGCAATGTAAGATTTGGCAAAAACGCCGTCATAATCGGTCGATGAAGATCCCCTCGTGCGCGAGCAGGGCGCGTTTTTTATCGACGCCGGAGGCGTAGCCGACGAGCTTTTCGCCCGCGCCGATCACGCGGTGGCAGGGCACGATGATCGCGACCGGATTCTTGCCGACCGCGCCGCCGACCGCCTGCGCCGACATTTTCGGGACGCCGAGGTCCCGCGCAAGACGCGCCGCGAGCTCGCCGTAGGTGACCGTCTCACCGAAGGGGATCTCGAGCAGCATGTTCCACACCGCCGTGCGGAAGGGCGTGCCCGAAAGGTGCAGCGGCGGGGTGAAAGCGGGGGCGGACCCGCCGAAATAGACGTCGAGCCAGCGTTTCGTCTGATCGAGCGCGGGGCAGGTCTCCCCCGTTGTCTCCGGCGCCGAGCCGAAGTCAAGTCCCGTGAGCGCCTCGCCGTCGGACGTGAGCGTGAGCGGACCGAGCGGGGACTGATAAACGAGGACGTAAAGCATACCGATCCCTCCCGGTTAAAGTATAGCACGAAACGCGCGCGGTGTAAAGAAATTACGGCTTGCATTTTCGCGTTATGAATAGTATAATTATGAACGAAGGCCGAAAGGCAAAATTAAATTCGGAAAAGGAGCGTTTACGTATGATAAAAGGTGCATTCATCCGCGCGATCTCGCTGCTGGTGGCCTCCGTTTACCTGCTGCTGTTCGGTTCCGGCGCAGCCGTGACCGAGCCGTTTGACGTCAAGGACCCCGACGCCTGCGTGCTGAGCCTCACGGTGTTTTCGGACGTGCACGTGGAGTCGAACAACATCCCCCGCTATCAGGTGTTCGTGAACGACCTCAAGAACGCCGTGTGCAACGAAACGAAAAGCGACGCTTATCTGTTCCTCGGCGACAGCACGATGAACGGGCAGAACATCGAGAACCTGATTTTCCACGGCACGGTGAAGCGCATTTTGAAGGACCAAAAGGTGATCCCGGTGCCGGGCAACCACGACTTCGGCAACGGCGAAGGCGATTATGAAAAGATCAGGCAGCGCTGGTTCGATTACACGAAGGCGTTTTTCGGGCTGGACCTCGAAAAGCCCTATTACTGCGAGGTGCTTAACGGCTTTTATTTCATCGTGCTGAGCTCCGAGCAGCAGAACATCGACAACATGCACATGTCGGATGAGCAGTTCGAGTGGCTCGAACAGAGGCTCGCCGAAGCCGCCGAGAGCGGCCTGCCGACCTTCGTGCTCGCGCACTATCCGCCGCGCATGGCGAAGAACATCAACCCCGATTCGGAATACGACCTGTGCCGCATGCTTGCGGAATACAACCGGGAGCACGACCTGTTTTATCTGTGCGGCCATCTGCACCACAGGCCCGACGGCACGACCTATCACGCGTGGAGCGGCTTCCCGGAGGTGTATCTGCCGATGGGCACCGAGCTGACCGGCGCGGTGGACAACAACGAGATCAGCGAGCAATCGGGCTTCGGCGCGATCCTCGAGGTGTATCCCGACCGCGTGACCGTGCGCATCCGCAACTTCTATTACGGCGAATGGTTCGAGTATAACGGCGCGCCCCTCGAGGCGAACTGGACGCTCAAGAATCCGATCCCGGCGGAATAAGCCGACGATAATATGACAGAAGCCCGCGACGTTTCAGTCGCGGGCGTTTTGTTTTGATGGCAACGCGGACGGCGCTCAATAGGCGCCGTTCGTGCGTTTGAGCTCCTCGAAGTCCACGCCGGGCTGGAGCCAGTAGGATTCGGACGCGGCGAAGAGGTTCGGGTCGAGCGTGTTCTGGTAGACGTGGTCCCAGCGCACGTCCGCCTCGACCACGCCGGGCGTGCCGTAGCCGGACTGCGCCGTGTAATAGGTGTTCACGCCGCGGATCGACTCGGAATGCAGGTTCGCGACGCGCTGGTGCGTGGCGGCGGTGTTGGCGTTCATCTCGTGCATCACGTTCATCGTGTAGTTGTGCGTGTCGCTGATCGTCTGCTGCTTTCTGTCCCACGACGCCATCTCCTGTTGATGGATCGCCATGGCGGTCTGGTTCTTGAGGCCCTGAATATACTGCAGCAGCGACTGGCGGATGCGCTCGAGGTCGTCGGTGGTTTGGATAGATTCGTTGATCTTCCGCGCGGTGGGCAGAAGGGCTTCGTATTTGTCGGGGTCGGCGGCGACGATGAACTCATACTGCGTCTCCCAGTAATGCACGTCCTGGGCGAACATCCCACCCATCATCTGCCCGAAGAATCCGCCGCCCATCGACTGCTCGCACTTATGCACGTCGTTGACGCGCGTTTCGACCGACACGGTCTTGTTTTTGCCGGCGCGGTCGGTGATCTCGTAGGTGACGCGTTTGAAGTCGCTGACGACGGAGGCAAAGCCCTGCGACGTGTAGTTGTTAAATATGGTCTTCTGCCGCTCGAGCTCGGCGGCGTCCGCCTCGTCGACGCGGACCTTTTTGCCCGAAACCGGCGCAAAATCGCGCTGCAGAATATAGTCGCAGTATTGCTCGGCGTTGAACGGCGTGCCCACGCGCAAAAAAGAGCCGAGCACGTCGATGCCCTTGATGAGCGGCACGCGCGAGAGCTTGCGGTCGGTGTAGAGGTTTTCGCCGCGGAACAGGATCACGGCGGAGCCGTCAGGCGCGTCATACTCCGCCTCAGCCACGAAGGGGTTGTTCGCGTGGTCGCCGTAATACTCGTCCGACGCCTGCCGGGAGCAGACCTTCCAGCCCTTGGGCGCGAAGCTCTCGACCGGGCAGAGCCCGCTGCAGTCGTTGCCCGGCACGATTGGGATCCCCTGCGTTTCGCCGCGGCCGACGTAGGCGTCCTGCCCGCTGCGGAAGGATTCCGACTGCGGGTGGATCAGATACTCCGCGTCGCAGTATTTGCATTTGATGACTTCGCTGCTGCCGTCCCAATGGAGGTTGGCGCCGCACGTCTGGCATTTCAGAATGACCATAAGAGCACCTCGGTTTTCGGTTTTGCTGAATTGAGTATAGCACGAAACGGGGACGGGCGCAAGTGGTTGGCGGAAGGATTTTGGACGAAACTAAAAGATGCGCGGGACTGGGGATTCCCGTTTCGGTTTGACTTGTTTTCTCCGTTTTTCGAGGGGTTTTCCGTCGGAAAAATTATTTTCATTTTTTGAAAATAATGCTTGCAATTTGAAAATGAGTGTGGTAATATACTATTCGCGACGGGCCTGTAGCTCAGTTGGGAGAGCGTTCGGTTCGCATCCGAGAGGTCGTGGGTTCGAATCCCTTCAGGTCCACCAGACGACACAGGCTGCACGATTTGCAGCCTGTGTTTTTCTTCTTCATATGCCGGTGTGATGGAATTGGCAGACGTGCTGGACTCAAAATCCAGTGGTAGCGATACCGTGCGGGTTCGACCCCCGCCACCGGCACCATAACCCTACTGAAATTTTGATAGAATTTCAGCGGGGTTCATTTTTTATCCCGATTTGCCGCAATATAAGGGCATTTCAGACCCGTAATCGTGAAAGCCGGCCCCGGTATTCAGCGCCGGGACAGGTTTTCTATCAATATTTGCGTGCTTTGGGAGATAGTAATCGTGTAAACGTGGGAGTAATCGTGTAATCGTGCTCGGTAATCGTGCAAGAGTGCCCGGAAATCGTGTAAGAGTGCTATTCATATAATAACTCATTTTCCTCTAATCTGTATACGCCGACCAGTTGAAACGAACAATGATTGCTAATTCCTATTAGCATGAAATGAGACGTTTGCGCTTTTTTGGGATTTGAGATTTCAAAGAAAATATTTACTTTTTACCCTTGCTATGCTACAATAGAAAAATACAAAAAAAGACTTCGGTTGGTTAAGAAAATGTGTAATAATAACTAATTGACAGGATAATAAGCTTTATAGATCTATAAGCAATAAGCGGAATCATAAAGATCTTCTTTTGTAAAGATTGGAATGATACCCTTATGATAGGCGCAGCATATACCCGTATTGCAAGTCTTGTTGCCAACTTGGGACGGTCTTCTATGCTGAAAGATGACCTACTCTGCTGAAATAAGAAAGGAGTACCTATGGCATTATTATTCAAAAAGATTGTATCATTGTTCTTGTCAATATTTATGTTTTTGGGACTGTTTAAAGGAGGGATCGAGGTAAAAAACGAAGTACCTGTTCCTAAGCTGAATTTTTCTGCTGTGGATATAACAAACGGTTATACGGCAAAAGCTCCGCTTACCTCGGGAACATTAAAATTTAACCGTATCAGTTTTTCATATGAGGCCACGGCGGCTACTCGCGCCGTCGTTTCATACAGGATGAGCACGAAAACATTTAAGGAAGAATTGCTGCTTAGTTCGCGATCCAAAAGCGCCTCAATGCTGCTCGACGGTTATTTTGACCGCAAGATCGCGTCGCGTCTGATTTCAGTGCGCTTCGAACCGATTGTTGCCGGTCAGAGCTGCACACTCAGCGTTTCTGACTTCACCTGCGCCTTGCAGCAAGCACCGGAGGATGATATTCTTTTCATCGAAAACGATCATTTCAAAGCGGGCGTCAACCTGAAATGGGGCGGCGGCCTCTCATGGTTTGAAGACAAAACGAACAGCAACTACGGAAATCTGCTGAACAATCATGACACCGGCCGACTCGTGCAGCAATCATATTACGGACCGCAGGAGATCGAGGGTTATGAAAACGCCATGTACGTCGACACCGAATGGGGATACAATCCCGTTCAGGGCGGCGACCAGTACGGCAATCACAGCAAGCTTGTTGCCGTCGAAAAAACCGAAGATGAGATCCGCATCGTCTGTCGTCCCCTCGATTGGGCGCAGAACAACATGTTCACACAAACCTATTACACGAACGTGTATAAACTGACGGAAAACGGGCTTACCGTGAAAAATACGGTGGTTGATTTTCTTAATACGCCATGGGCAGACAGAGATCAGGAGCTTCCGGCTTTTTATACCGTCAGTGCACTCGGAAACTTCTGTTTCTATGACGGGGATAAGCCCTGGACCGGCGATGAATTGCGCGTTGAGCGGAATCTGCCGTTCTGGGCCGGACAACCCGCATTTCAGCTTAAGGACGGAAATAATGAAAAGTGGTGCGCCTGGACGGACGACAGCGATTACGGCATCGGGCTGTTTTCACCTAGGGCTAAATCTCTGCTCGCTGGTCGGTTCCTGTATGACGGATCCGCAGACCCGGGCTCCGACTCTACGAATTATGTGGCACCGATCGGCGTTTTCGGGCTTGGATTCGACGAACCGTACAGTTACCTCTACTACATGACGGCGGGGAGTGTCGAAGAAATAAGAAATACTTTCGGAGGTGGTGAAAATCTTATGAGCGGCGATTTCAGACGTGTTTTCCCCGATATGGGT
>JAEEGL013170455.1_pt1 | contig 12702 bp, 9 predicted proteins | sample 9134231 | NCBI WGS metagenome assembly JAEEGL01 (sample SAMN16246548, study PRJNA631951) | gut metagenome | biome: gut microbiome; feature: rumen; material: fiber-attached | host: Bos | place: Iran: Karaj | collected 2018-10 | reverse complement strand
TCTTCACCGATATAGACCATATGGCCTGACGGATAACTCTTGAAGATGCATCTGTCCTTCGGCAGACCGCAGTGGTTCAATACGTAATGAACAGGACTGCCTTCGGTGCACATATCGTAGTAACCGTTCACGAAGAAGCAGCGCATTCCGAAGGTCATATTCATGGCGCTGCTGAGTCTCTGTCCGGTCGTTCCGCCTTCGCATTCGATCTTCCACTGAGGATAGATGTTCTTTGAGGGAGTATATGAACGTTCAAGCTTGATATTGAGCCTCTTGGCGATCGTTCCGTTCATCACCGCGTAGAATATGGGCGCGTACTTGTCCATGACAGCGTCGTCGTACAGTGCCTGATTCGGATCGTCTTCAGCCATAGGCGAAACATAAGCAGGTCTCGTGAATCTGGCGTCGCAGCGCCCTACCACGAGCCCCCTGTCTTTTATAGCCTCTTTTCTGAAGCTGTCCTGGTCGATCTGAAGATCGTGCCTTTCCAGATACTCATCGCTGGCTCCGGTATAGTAATTTATGCGCTTCTTGATATTTTCGCGCTCCTTGCCCTGAAGAGCTTCGCCTTTATACAAAGCCAGCAGATAGTCATGATCGGCGAACTCTCTGGCTTCGTTGTAAAACTCTTTCAGGCCTTTGCCCTCAGGCTTTGTGTGATACCAATGGACTGCCGCATACGTCGGCAGAGCAAGAACCGCGTAAGGGAAAGGAAGCCCGTCGAAGTAATACTTATGCGGGGATACGGTATTTCCCATGAGGATTATACCGTCGAAACGGACACCGTAATTCCTGTTTTTGCCAAATGAAGTGGCTATCCCTGCGGCAGTGGCGGCCCTGGTACAGCCGTAGCTCTCACCGAATAGATACTTCGGAGAATTGAATCTGCCGTATCTGTCACACCATTTTTCAATGAATTGTAAGAGCGCTTCGGCGTCCTGTTCGATTCCAAAGAATTCTTCTTTCTTAGCGGGGTCGATGAGCAATCCGTAACCTACGCCTATCATGTCGATCACGACGATATCGACCGAATCAAGGATACAATCCGGATTATCGATAACAGGATAAGGCGGAAGGCTGGATTCGCGGTCGATCGGTTCAGTATATTTGATCCTCCAGGGAGCCAGGAAGCCAGAATTCAGGTACTTGCTGGAAGATCCCGGGCCGCCGTTGAAGGCGAACAGTACAGGTCTCTTTTCCTGATCCTTGATCCCGGTCCTGAAGTAGGAATAGGAAAAAATCGAGGCTATGGGTTTCCCGGCTTCGTCGTAGAATACGTTGTCTTCACAGACTGTATGGAAGCTCAGATCCTTCCCCTTGATCTTTATCTTTCCATCCGATTCAAAGCGGCTGGGTTTGAAGTTCTCAGGCGTAAAAGATTGCGTGTTGTACATTGTGACCTCCTTCTTATTCAGTTCCGTTCACAAGGTGGCATGCGCAGTAATGACCCGGCGCTACCTCTTTTAGTACAGGACATACGTTCATGCAGATCTCAGTGGCGAATCTGCATCTTCCGTGGAAAGCGCAGCCGCTCGGTGGATTGGCGGGGCTGGGAAGATCGCCTTCAAGAATGATCCTCCTGCTCTTGACTCCGACCTTGGGAACAGGCATGGCAGAAAACAGCGCCTGCGTGTAAGGATGCAGCTGCCTGGTATACAGATCGTTCTCAGAGGCGAGCTCTATCACCTTGCCCAGATACATAACTCCGATCCTGTCTGAGATATGTCTTACTACGGACAGGTCGTGGGATATGAACAGATAAGTGAGCCCCAGATTGTTTTTAAGCTCGGTCAGCAGGTTGAGTACCTGAGATTGGACCGAGACGTCCAGCGCGGAGACCGGTTCATCACAGACGATGAACTTGGGGTTGACCGCGAGCGCCCTTGCGATGGCTATCCTTTGGCGCTGTCCGCCGGAGAACTCGTGCGGATATCTGTGAGCATGGAAGGGCTTAAGGCCGACCATACGCAACAGCTCATCCGTTCTCTCCGAGATCTCCTGCCTGGTACCGAGGTTGTGCTCCAGCATCGGCTCCTGCAGCATAGTTCCTATGGACATTCTGGCGTTCAGCGAGGAGTACGGATCCTGGAAAACTATCTGCATCTTTGTCCGCAGCTCTCTCAGTTCGGCCGGCGCAAGAGCGGATATGTCCTGCCCTTCGAACCAGACTTTTCCTTTAGTGGGGGGATAAAGATTGAGTATGGTTTTCCCCAGAGTCGTTTTGCCGCAGCCTGATTCTCCGACAAGACCGAGAGTCTCGCCCTTCTTTATAAAGAGCGACACGTCATCCACAGCCTTGACGTATCCCTTGACTGTCGAGAATATACCGCCGCTTACCGGGAAGTACTGGCAGACGTTCTTCGCTACCACCTCGTAATCCGGGTTATTCTCATCGATCCTGAGAGCATCTTCATTCATTACTGACCACCCCGCGTTCGTCTGATAAGGGGAAATGACAACGGACCTTGTGCCCGGGTTCTACTTCCATTAGCTCTGGAGGCTCCTGCACGCACTTTTCCGTGGCGTATGGGCACCGCGGATTGAACCTGCAGCCCTTCGGGAAAAACATCGGACTCGGGACTACTCCCTTGATGACGTTCAGTACAGGGACTTTCTTGTCAGCCGAAGGAATAGATTTTAAGAGGCCGTGTGTGTACGGATGCCATGGGTGCGTAAACACGTTTTTCACAGGAGAGCTCTCGACTATCTGTCCCGCATACATTACCATGACCCTGTCGGCGACTTCGGCTACTATGCCCAGATTGTGCGTTATCAGCAGCATCGCCATATTGGAATCCTTCTGGAGAGTCCCGATAAGGTCGAGTATCTGGGCCTGTATGGTCACGTCCAGAGCAGTCGTCGGCTCGTCAGCTATCAGAAGCTTCGGATTGCACGACAGCGCCATAGCTATCATAACACGTTGACGCATTCCTCCGGACATCTGGTGCGGATACTCCCCTGCCCTTTTTTCAGTGTCAGGTATGCCCACTTTCTTGAGCATTTCGACCGCTACTTTCATAGCTTCGGTCTTATTATACCCTCGGTGCAGTTTGACAGCTTCAGCGATCTGTTCTCCCACCGGCATGAGCGGATTGAGACTTGTCATAGGTTCCTGGAATATCATAGATATTCGGTTGCCTCTGACCTTGCGCATCTCCTTTATTGTGAGCGCCTGCAGATCGATGTCCTCGAAGATCATCTCTTTCGCCTTGATCTCGGCGGGCGGGATCTGAAGCAGCCTCAGTATGGATAGAGCCGTAACGCTCTTGCCGCATCCGGATTCTCCGACAAGAGCGACAGACTCGCCTTCGTCGATATCAAAGCTCACATCGGATACCGCCGGTATATAGCCGTCAGAACTCTTGAAACCCGTGCTTAGCGATTGAATGTGAAGCAGACTAGACATGATCGATCACCTGAACCATTCGGAATAGAAGTAATCTGCGGGCGACCCGCCGGTATGTACGAAAACTATATTCGCTTTGTCGTCCAGCATCCCGGTCCTGAGCATGTCGACAAGACAGCTCATGGCCTTTCCAGTGTATACGGGATCGAGAAGTATGGCTTCAGTTCGTCCCAGAAGCTTGATGGCGTCGATGCCTTCGGGCGTCGGAACTGCGTACTTTCCGCCGAAGTACTGATCATGTATTATGATGTCTTCGGGAGTAAAACGATCGGGCATATCGATGAACTCGGCGATATCATTGCACATATTGGCTACTTTAGGGGCCTGTTCATCGGCAAATCTCGATACTGACACACCGTGGACCTCGCAGTCAGGCATGTAGAGTCTCTGCCCTATCACCGTTCCGCCCTGTGTGCCGGAAGAACCGCTTGCTATAAATATACAGTCCGGTTGAAAACCCAGCGCTTTGGATTGTTCAGATATCTCCCTTGCGCTGTCGATATAGCCTAAAGAGCCAAGGGGAATAGAAGCTCCTATGGGAACATAATATGGATTATGTCCCTGAGCCTTCAGATCCGCTACTACCTTCTCGCATAAAGCCGGGCAGAGATCTTCATTGGGCTCAAAGTGAAGTGTTGCTCCCAGGATATCGAATATCAGCCGGTTTCCCTGGATAGGTTCCTTTCCGGTTCCGTTAAGGATGAGATGACAATCCATCCCGAGAGTCCTGGCGTATGCCAGAGTCTGGCGACAGTGGTTCGACTGTATCCCGGCCCACGTGACTATAACGTCGGCCTTCTTTTGGACCGCGTCGTACATCACATAGTCGAGCTTCCGGTTCTTGTTCCCGCCGAGACCGATCTCGGTAAGGTCATCTCGTTTCATATAGAGATGCTGTTTGCATCCAAGAGCTTTTCTAAGGTTTTTAAGCTCCTGAAAGCGCGTCGGGTACGAGATCAGTCCCAGCTTTGGAGAATTCAAGTTTTTCATAAAGACTCCTTACTTCAGGGTGCGCGGATCGAGTGCGTCTCTGAGTCCGTCTCCCATGAAATTAATGCAAAGAGCGACGATAGATATCAGCATGCCCGGAAAGATCATCATCCAGGGAGCTGTTTTCATATAAGGCTGGGAAAGCTTGAGCATACTGCCCCAGCTGGCTTCGGGTTCCTGAACTCCGAGACCGAGATACGAGAGCCCGGACTCTGCCATGATATTGCCGGCGACCGACATGGTCGCGGATATGACTACGGGCATCAGCGCGTTCGGCATGATATGACGGAAGGTTATCACGCTGTCCTTAAAGCCCAAAGCTGTAGCGGCCTGCACGAATTCCTGATTTCTGAGAGACAGGAACTGCGCTCGTATCTGGCGCGCGATACCGAACCACCCGAACATTCCCAGTACCAGGATAACGTTCGTATAACTGGGTCTCATCAAAGCGCAGACGATTATAAGAAGGAAGAAGCTCGGTATACAGCTGAATATCTCGATCGTGCGCATGATTATCATGTCCGCGATACCGCCATAATACCCTGCTATACAGCCGACAGGCACACCTATCAATACTGAAAGCAGCGTAGCCCCGAAACCTATCAAAAGAGACGTCCGGCCGCCGTAGAGACAGCGTGTAAGATAATCTCTTCCCAGGCCGTCCGTACCGAACGGGAACATGCCGCAGGGAGGTATCGGATTGCCGTACTGTATATACTCCATATGCAGCTCGTCGCGCCCGTAAGGCGTTATGACCGGAGCCAATATGCACAGGATGATCATGATAGACAGGACTATCGTACCGAAGAGCGCGAGCTTATGTTTTCTGTATCGTTTCCATACTACGGACGAAAAGCTCTCGACCTTGGAATTATAGAATTCGTCTTCATTAAGTTCATCGTTCTGACCTGGTACCGGCAAGTCTTTTTCTTTTAAAGTCTCATCCATGTCAGCACCTCATTAATTGTACCTGATGCGCGGGTCGATCACTGCATACAGAACGTCCGCCAGGAAGGCTCCGAGCATGACCAGGATCGAAGAAAACAATGTAGTCGCCATGATGACCGGGTAATCTCTGCTGGTTATCGCGTCCAGACCGAAGCGTCCCATACCGGGAAGCCCGAAGATACTCTCTATTATGAAAGCCCCGCCTATAAGTCCGGGCAGGCTCATACTGACCAGCGTTATGATGGGCAGGCAGGAGTTTCTCATCGCGTGTTTGATATCGATGACGCGTTCGCTGAGACCTTTGCTGCGCGCGGTCCTGATAAAATCCTGTCCTATGACTTCGAGGAAGGTCGCCCTCTGATATCTTGCCCAGGATCCTATCGAGCCTATCGACAGAGCGATCACAGGCATTATCAGATGTCTCACGTAATCGATAAAACGCTCCCACGGAGTCGGATCTATAAGATATACGTCACGCAGCCCGACAGAAGGCAACCAACCCAGCTTGTTGGTGAAAAGATAGATCATCATCATGCCCAGCCAGAAGCTCGGTATCGAAAGAAAAATGAATGACAGTACTGACAGCAGATAATCCGTGAACTTATACTGTCTCAAAGCGCATATCACGCCGACTATGATACCCAATACTGTCGAGAGCACCATCGACAGGAGCGATAACGTTATGGTCGCTCCTATCCTCGAACCGATCTCGGTGATTATGGGCTTATGCGTTCTGTATGAATAGCCGAGATTCCCGGTCGCGATGCCTTTGAGCCACAGCAAATACCGGATCAGCATCGGCTTGTCCAGACCCATTTTTGCTCTTATCTCCGCAAGCTGCGCCGGCGTCGGAGGGCCCTTCTCATAGTCTACATACATGGTTGCCGGATCTCCCGGAGCAAGATTGATGAGTATGTAGGAGATCAGAGTAATACCTATCAGCATCGGGATCATCAGAAGAATTCGTTTGATCAGATATCTTCTCATTGGTCAATCTCCGTTATACTCCGGGCCCTTGCGGGCCCGGAATAAGTAAATGCTGCTACTTCATCATATAGAGCTTGTCATAGTGGAGGAACTTCCAGTGGAGATATCCGACAGGAGTAGCCTCTTCTATTCTCAGCTTGCTGTTGATGGCGTAGATAGTGTGTCTGTACCAGAGCGGGATATTCGGGAGCTGATTGGCGAGTTCGGTCTGGATCTGCTGATACAGCTGCTTCTGCTCGTCTTCGTTAAGAGCGCCCATGGCCTGGAGGAAGAGATTGTATACGGTCTCGTCATAATAAACCATTATGTTCCAGGTAGGATCTACCGTTCCGAATATGTACGAATACCTCGAGGGATCGGGTCCCATCGTAGTACCCATGATCATAAGCGTGTAATTGTGGGTATCCCAGATCTCATCCAGAGTAGCGTCATCCGGCATCTTCGGTATGAGCTTTATACCGGCCTGTTCAAACACTGGCTGCATTATGAGCAGAGCGGTCCCGGCCTGAGCTGCGCTGTAGAAGGCTTCGAATTCAAGACGCTCTCCGTCCTTTTCTCTGATACCGTCGGCCCCTACTTTCCATCCGGCTTCTTCGAGAAGTTCGCAAGCCTTATCGATGTTGTAGTCGTATTTCTTGTAAGCATCTCCGAGGTAATAGAAATCAGTGGGAGCCCAGTCGGAGTAGGCAGGATCCGCGAAGCCCTTCATGGCCTGCTCGCAGTAGACTTCACGCTGCATGAGGTGCGCGAAGGCCTGGCGGACTCTGACGTCCTGGAATCTGGGTTCCTCGTTGTTGAAGTACAGGCGCATTACGTTGCCGGAAGCCCCCTTGAACAGAGATATCCCTTCCTTGTTGACCATCGTTTCGGCTATGGTCGCGTCTACGTTTACGAAGTCGACCTGATTGGATTCAAGAGCGGCGACCGCAGCGCTGTTGTCTCCGATGATCCTAAGATAGAGAGTATCGAGATAGGGCTTGCCTCCCCAGTAATCGTCGAAGCGTTCGAACTTGATGTATTCCCCGACTTTATACTCTACGAACTTGAACGGGCCGCAGCCGATAGGAGCGCTTCCTTCTTTTGCTTTCGAGAAATTCGAAGGATCGACATTCTCCCAGATATGCTTGGGAAGCGGCGTTGACCAGGCTGCAAGCACGGAGGTGTTGGGATATTCAGTCTTGATCTTGTAGGTGTACTTGTCGACCAGTTCGTATTGCTCAGTGGATTCCACCTGCATCCCGGCATAGATGTCGAGGTCCGGATTGGCGAGGTATTCCGAGGTGAAGACGATGTCTTCGGCCGTCAGCTCGACTCCGTCGTGCCATTTGATCCCGGGACGGACGTGCATGGTCCACTCAGTGTAGTCTTCGTTGTGCTCCCAGCTCTCGAGTATCCTTCCCTCGTATTCGCCGGTGTTCGGGTTGTACATGGTAAGGAAGTCGAACAGTATCATCGCTATCGTGCAATCGTCGTTTCCACCCTGGCTGGCGGCGATGATCAGACTCTGTACGTCGCCGGTTATAACGATGGAAGCAGTCCCGCCGTACTTATCTTCTTCCTTGACTTCAGTGGTATCCTGTTGTTTTGTCTCTCCGGCAGTAGTGGTGGTCGCACCGCTGTCGGCCGGTTTGTTATCAGGATTGACAACTTCCGGATTCTTGCCGCATGCCGCTAAACTGAGCGCCAGAATAACAGCGAGGCAAATAGCGATAAAAGATCGGATTCGCATTCTTAAACTCCTTTCACAAACTTATCAGATTTGATCTACTCTTCTATCTACTACGTTGATTTTTGTGACGCATTCCCGTGGGGGTCGGTACTGCGCGCGTTGTATTCTGAACGAAGAAAACTCCGTCAAAACCGTTTTTCAGAATATAGCCGCAATCGAAATTCGCTTCCTGATCCGGATCCGTCGCCGGAACGTATATCCCGCCGGCTCCGAAGAGCTGGGCGCAATTTCCGGCCCATTCAAAGGTCGCCCTGTCCTTCTTTACAGCCTCTCTGAGATCGAAGTAATAGGAATGATCTATCTCGTTGAGGTCGACCTCCCACGTTCCTTTGAGCGGTCCGTCGATCGCAAACTCCTGAAGATCTCCCAACACGTTGCCTTCTTCAAGGGACCTGGATTGGAACGAGCCTTTTCCGAACGTGAGCGCGAACGGGAAGTATCTGTCTCCGAGCTTCTCTCTGAGTATTTGCCCCAGGCACGGCGTATCAGGATAGCTTTGGCAGGCGCTTATGTGATAGTTGTGCGCCCAGAGCACGGCTTTTTCGTTTTCGGGCAGGCTGTTAAGAAGCCGTATCGTGTTGTCGGCCATGAGAATGTCGCGCGCGGCCATACTTTCTGAAAGTACCATGGAGTCCAGATACTGAAGCATCGTCCTCGCGCAAGCGATCGCAAGATCGTACTCTTCCTGTCCGCATGATCTGCATATGGTCAGTTCATTAGCTTTCAGGGATCCCATCAGCCAGAGCGAATCATCCCTGCATTTCTGCCCGTCGCCCTTTTTCTCGTCGTCAAGGATGAATACCTCGTCGAGGACCTCGCAGAGCTTTGCGGATTCGGACAGCTGCGCCTTGTTGATTATGCGTCTGAGTATCTGAGTGGCTTCCGGTACGGGTTTTACGTCGATGCCATAAAAACTGACCTCTTCTCCGCGCGGGCAGTTGAGATTGTACTCGCGCATCCATTCGATCATAGCTGTGACTTCTTCTGTATCCCACGTCCAGTAGCCCTGGCTCGCGAGAGCCTTTGCGCGGTCTCCTTTGCCGTGTCTTACGTAATCGTTGATGTTCATGCACGGGATCATTCCGGCCTCGATAATGAAAGCGCGGAAACCCATCTCTTCAACGAGGAACCTGAATACGCGGTGCTTCAGCTGGAAGAACTCCTTCGTACCGTGCGTACTCTCTCCGAGAGCGACCAGCCTGACGTTCCTCAGGATCTCCTTGAGCGGCTGAAGATCCGTAAAATCCGTATCAGTCACCGATCTGAGCTCGTGACAGTTATTCTTTATATATTCGGGCAGCATGTGCGTTACCTCCTGTATCGCGTGACAGCGGAAACTATCTTATTCCTCTTGAGTTCGGTCTTGCTCTCATGACCATCTTCAGGAAGAACAAAACATCGAAATCCTGCGCGATCCTTCTTTCTTCACTGAACATAGGAGTCCAGAATTTTATCTTCTCTTCATCGCCCTCGGGGAAGGTGTCGGCGCCGGCTCCCATAAGAAGCAGACGTCTCTTCTCAGAACCCCAGTCCGACAGGATCTCATCATTTCTGACATCATGCTTAAGATCCAAATAGCAATCCTTCGCGAATACTCCGTTCAGCTCATCTTCCCACGAGCCCTCCAAAGGTTTTTCAAGATAAAAGCCTCTGAGTTCCCCGGATCCGTCAAAGCTGTATGACTTGTGTTCATAATCTACCGGGAAGTAACAGGACTGATAACCGCCGGTCCCGAAGCACAGACAGCAAGGACAATACTGAGAACCGTAACGCTGTCTCAGATGCCATCCCATGTTCTGCCATTCTTCGTTGACGGCGATGTGGGCGTTATGCGCCCATATCACTATCTTGCTGTCGGGCGGGAGGCTGTTGAGTACGTATTCCACGTTATTCGCCATGTAGTAGTCACGGCCGCCTGCTTTGGCGCGGTCATCCTCGCCTTTCGAACAGTCCATGAACTGGCAAACGAATCTCGCGTTCTCAACGGCGAATGTGTATTCCTGAACGCAGGTCTTATCGATGAGCGGGCGTTCGTTATACAGCAGCCAGCCCAGAACATAGCGGGTGTTCGCTACAGATTCATCCATCATCCACCAGGTGGCACGCGCGTCGAGCAGTATCTTTTCAAGCTTCTTGAACTCATCGCCGGCTACGGGCTTCAGATAGCTTATGAGTTTGTCGCAGGCCGTGTATATCGGCTTCATGTCCATGCCGTAGAAGTGGCATTCCTGGCCGCGGCGGCAGGTCAGGTTATGATCGCGCATCCAGTCGATCATATCAATGACTTCCGCGGTGTCCCAAGTCCAGTAGGACTGAGTTGAGAGGGCTCTGTACTTATCGCCCTTCCCTTCTATGACGTAGTCGTCGACATTTCTGGCCTGCTCCAGCCCGGATTCGATCACAAACGCTCTGAAGCCCATCTCTTCTACGAGAAAACGTAAGAGCCGATGTTTGAGCTGGAAGAAATCGCGTGTTCCGTGCGTACTTTCGCCGAGCCCGACTATCCGGACTCCTTTAAACGCTTCCTTGAGCGGCTGCAGATCGTCTGTGTTGTCGTCGGCGCTGACAGTTCTAAGAGGATAAGCGATCTCTTTCAGCCTAAGCTTGACTTGCTCTAACATATGACCTCCGTTTCTCTCAGGCCTGTTGGGTTCGGCCTTGATCTTGTAACTCTTTCAGTATGAAGGATCCCGTCGAAACTCTTCGAGAGAGTCATCGGTATCTCGTAATAGCTTGATGAATGTACGGGGTCCATGGCCTCATCGAGCATCAGAAACGCCTTCGGAGTCTCGGCCCAGTTACGTACGGCCGCGCTGTTTCTTGCAGCGCTTCGCATGTCTATAAAGAAATTACCTTTCGAAAGCTGATCGAGATCATATTCATAAAGATTCTCTCCGATCTCGGGAACGTCGAAGGCCTGCAGCTTTCCGACGTGGATCTCTCCTGGCTTGGGGTCCCTGTTGAAATACCGCGATTGGAAAGTCCCTTCATGTACGGTGAAGCCGATCGGATAATATTGTGAACCATATCTGTCCTTCAGGTAGCTGCCCATGGTCTTCCATATGTACTGGGCGGACATATGCGCGTTATGCGCCCAGAGAACGATCTTTCCGCCTTTGGGCATCTCTTCAAGCTGGTAGACGACGTTTTCGTACATCCAAATATCCCTGGGTTCGTTTTTGCTGCCCTTGGCCAGGCAGTCGATATGCTGGAAGATATACCTCGCGTAGCGATAGATCTTCATGTATTCTTCCGCGCTCGTCTTCTCCCTGATGTAATGCTCATGGCCGGAGACCCATCCGAGGAGAAAAGCCGCGTCAGGCAGATCTTCCCGGCTGTCCTTCCCGCGTTTTTTGTCAAGGCCTTCTAATATGGACCTGAGCTTTTCGCCGTCGGCCTTACTGTTGATATGGACGCTGTCTGTCTCCGCGACAGGAAGGAGGTGCTTTATGAGGTACTCCTTTGCGACATCGCAGCTCTGTATGTCGAAACCGAGGAACGAGACCTCTTCGCCCGGGTCGCAGGTCATGTTATGCTCCCGCATCCAGTCGATCATCGCGGACACTTCCTCAGTATCCCAGGTCCAGAAATGCTGCCCGGCGAGAGCAGCCGCTTTATCGCCTCTCCCGTACATGACGTAATCGTTGATCACGTCGCAGGCGTCAAGCGCGGCTTCGATCATGAAGGTGCGAAAGCCCATGTTCTCCACCAGAAAGCGCAGTATCCTGTGCTTGAACTGGAAATGCTCCCGCATCCCGTGGCTTCCTTCTCCGAGACCCACGATACGCACATCCTTAAGCACCTCGGGCAAGAACGCAAGATCGTCGAACCTGCCGTTATCTTCCGAAGAGGCAAGAGGATGCAGAGCGTTCTGCAGATCAGCTTTTAAAACAGTGTCCATACTCATCTTCTATTTCATCTTTCCGATCGCGGAATTCCTGAGCTCGGCGCTGTCAAACAGCCTTCCGCCTTTAATCACTTTATAGACCGTAGACAGGTTTGATATATCCGCGAGCGGATCGGCTTTCAATATGCACAGATCAGCCTCTTTATAAGGCTCGATAGTGCCTGTGATCGTATCGACGGTCATCTCTTTCGCGGCTTCTATGGTCAGAGCTTTCATTATCTGAAGGTTGGACATATCGCATCTGCTAAGATTCTCAGCTTCCCAGACTATCGCTTCGCCCGGGACCAGCATAGGATATGACGGATCGGTTCCGGCAAAAACTCTTCCGCCGGCCTCCACGATCCGCGACACGAACTTGTACTGTTTCCTGACGAGTCTGTCCTGCTGCGCTATCGCGTCCGGGTCGCTCATGAATTTAGGACGGAAATTCCTGGCTGTTTCAACGAGCTCGGGGTCCGCGTACTGCCAGCCGTTGACCTTGTTTATACGGTCGGTAAAGGCCTGCCCTTCAAGCATGAATGTTATTACTGTCGGCGTAATGGCCACGTCGCATTCAAGTATCTTGCTGATCACTTTGTCAGCCGCTTTGCCGCAAGGGTCGAACTCATCAAGAACATCCATGTTCCTGCTGGGCGCTTCGCCCCCATAGAACTCGCTCATTGTGTAAAAGCCGTGCTCCAGGCCGTTGAGTCCGACGTCCATGGCGTCCCACGCAGTGCAGTTTCCCAGATGTCC
>JAEEGL012332971.1_pt1 | contig 12702 bp, 7 predicted proteins | sample 9134231 | NCBI WGS metagenome assembly JAEEGL01 (sample SAMN16246548, study PRJNA631951) | gut metagenome | biome: gut microbiome; feature: rumen; material: fiber-attached | host: Bos | place: Iran: Karaj | collected 2018-10 | reverse complement strand
CAGCCATGATCTTGCCGATATCTTTTCCGTTGAGATTCTCGGCCGCTACTTTTCCGATGTGCTTGTTGGGTCTGCCCACAACCGCAGATAACGCTCTGGCGAGGTCAGTACCCAGCGTTGTCTTTCCGCTGCCACTGATACCTGCTATGGCGATATTGCCACTGCCGCAGTTTTCTCTGTACATCAATGCTTTTCCGGTGCCGTTTAAGACGCTGATGATCTGCTGCTCAATGCCCTCAACATCCAGAAAATATGTGAAAATATCTTTTAATTCGTCATCCAGTTCGGTGATTCCGCCCGACATGAGCGATGCCGTGGTCTGAGCCACTGTCGTACCGTTCTTTTTCCGGCGGGAGCTTGTGGTCTGCTCCATCTTCTCGGAATCAGCGGCCTTGGCCTGAGCAAAGAGCTCGGGATCAAGATCCAGCTCCGGAAGAGGTGTGGTCTCCTGACCGACTTTTCCACTCTTAAGCGCTCTCTCTATATCCGGGATCTCTCTGGTATCCTCGGGTTTTGTCTGTACCGGCTCTTTAACTTCGCTGCCGGCTATAGTCATATCCGAATCATCTTCGGGTATTATCCTGGCAGATACAACACGCTGCGCATTGTCTGACGGGTCATGAGCTTCGACATCTTCCTCAAAGCCTTCCATGGCCTTATCTATATCCTCGGACTGACCCATTTCACTCTTGAATCTGTCCCATGCATGCTGCTCGCCCTCAGCTGTCTGATCATCTGTCTCACCCGAAGCCCCCTGCTCATCCCCATCCGGAGCAGTTTCATCGGTAACAGGCTGATCCTGAACCTCTTGAGCCTGTTCATGGGCAGCTCCTATCTCGATAGTCTTTGGCATTCCCGCAAAGGATTTTTCAGCCGACTCTTCACCCTGATCTGCTTCTTCTCCGGCGAAGAGCTCTCCGTCCTTTGCCTCAGGCTGGGATTCGTCATGAGGTTCTTCCCCACCGCCTATCTCAGTCATATCGACATGAGCGGCAGTCTGCTCCTCAGCTGTATTTGTATCGGTTTCCGCCACTGTTTCTGCTGCTGTATCTGAAACAGTATCGGTAACTGCATCGGAAACCGTATCTGTAACTGTGTCGGTAACTGTATCGTCGGCAGCGCTCTCTGTCGCCGGTTCTTTCTCTTTTTGCTCCGTTTTCTCTGCCTGCTCTATTTCATCCTCATCAGCCGGCTCGGAAACCTTGCTTATGATCTCGTCAACATCTATGGATTCAGGCAGAACCGCCGAAAGCTTATCCACCAAAACACCTGTCTGCTGTATCGCACGCTGTTTTGCCGCCTCGAGTTTTTCCTCTTCGGCTATCTTCATCGCCTGCTCCGCAGCACGCTGGTTTTTCTCCCACTCAGCAAGAGCATCCTGTATCGTAAGCTGTCCTGTGATCTGGTTGTCCACCATCTCACGGTCCGGGATATCCAAAGTCATCTGCCCGTCGTCTTCTTCGTGGAGGATCTCCTGGAAATTAACCATGATACGTGCATCTATCTCTTCGTCGCTCTCAATATACGAATCTTTCTTCTCGACCTCAGCCTCCTCTATTGCCTTGGCAAGATACGGGATCTCCTCAAGAGCCTTCTGTATGTTTTCCATCGAAGACGTAATCTGACCTTTATCCCTGGCATTGATGATCTGGCGCATTCCGCGTACCAGCTCTTCCTGAAGATTGACCGTGTCGTATCCGGAAAGATTTATCGGCACTTCGGGAATAACTTCCTTAATGCCGTCTTTCTTTTCTTTGATCTCTTTATATTTTGCCTGCTGTGCCTCGTTAAGCGGCTCGTAGATCATCTTGAGTTCCAGAGCCTTCTCAACGTACTCACCGTCTCCGAACCACAGTACTATCTCATCGCATGCGCGGACGCACTTATCCGCCTCACCTGCTTTGTGATAAAGATAAGCCAGCTCATAAGCCCACTCTTCCCTGAACTGCTGATCCTTGAGTTCCTCCAGGATATGTATCTGTGATGTTACGGGCTCTCCCTTTGCTTTTGAGATCTCTAACGCCAGTACATATTTTCCGGTATCGTGCGGAGCAACATCCACATATTCCCTGTAGTACTCCTCAGCCAGGTTGAGATTGCCTGTCTTTACGGCTATTTCAGCGAGCTTATATAATATTTTCTTGCCGATGGGTGATTTGTCGTACGCCAATAACAACAGCTCTATGCTGTCGTCAAATCTGTCCGCGTTCTCATATACCTCGGCTGCCAGCACCAGTGCTGACATATTCCCTACTTTTTTCCAATTGATCGTGTCTGCGATAGTGACCGCGGCATCCCATTTCTTGTTCTCCGCAAGTCCCTTTATCTCGTCAAACTTGATCTTATATTCATATCTGTCCAAAACAGAGTCCTCTCATTGAATAAATGACATAAACAACCATTTGGAGATTTTACCACACTACGTCCGATATGTCAAAAACGTAAAAGATTATTTGTGTGATACGGTCTGTTTTTTACTAAACCCTTTTGTCTTTTCCACGCGCTCTTCATCACGGACCAGTTCACCCGTAGTCTCATCAACGCTCATAACATAAGTGTACTCGGATGATTCCTCGGGCATTCCTCTCTTTTGCGTCATGTAAACGACAAGTTTCTTGGCCAGCAGATAGACCACCGCAAACATGGGCACACCGAATATCATGCCCATAAAGCCCCAGAGTCCGCCACCAAGTAAGATAGCAACGATAACCCAGAATGAACTCAAACCCGTAGAATCGCCCAAGATCTTCGGTCCTATGATGTTTCCGTCCACCTGCTGCAAAACAAGCAGGAATATACCGAAAACAATACCGTGCCACGGACTTGCCAGAAGTACCAGGATAAACGACGGTATTCCTCCGATGAACGGTCCGAAGAAAGGCACTATGTTAGTCACACAGATGACCACGCTGATCAGCAGCGTGTACGGCATCTGAACGCAGGTACAGAAAATAAACGTTATAAGTCCGATTATGATGGAATCCAATACCTTTCCGACAATAAATCCGCCGAATATGGTGTTGCACTTATGTACAAAAGCCACCAGGCTGTTGGCCTGTCTTACCGGGAAAAATGCATACACCATGCGCTTTCCCTGTCCTTCGAAATGATCTTTTTCACACAAAACATAGATCGCAACGATAAGACCCACAACCACATCTTTCAATGCCACGAGAACGGACATCAGTCCACTGCCTAAAGTCGCTATATAAGTCTGGGCCTTTGGCAGGATCTTTTCCATCAACCATGATGAAATGTCGTCCGTAACGTCATAAATGGTCTGCTCAAAATTGATGAGCTGTCCTTTTAACCTGTCATTCAAAGGCAGTCCGGCAACAACCTCGTTATATTTCTCAACATATCCCGACACGCTGTTGAAGAATGCGGTTATGCTGGTGATCAGGGCCGGTATCAGAAGTGCGATTATGATACTGATGATGATCAGGAAAAACACAATGGTACCGATAGCGGATATGGTACGCACCGTTTTTCTGGTCTTTTCCTCATCCTTGGACCTCTTGAGGAAGACCGTAAGCAGGAGGCGCTCCATCTTTTCCATCAGCGGGTTCAAAAGATAACCCAAAATAAGACCTATGATGATGGGACGCAGCACGCTGCTGATCTTGCCAAAAAGTCCCAGTATCTTGTCATATCTGAACACGACAAAAATAACCGCCATACAGCAGCAGAACACCAGAAAGACAATGGCTCCTATGGCAAGGTAAGGTCTTATATCCCAGTCAGCCTGTCTTTTCTTTTTTCTCTCGCTGTATTCGGATGCGCTCCTCTCGAAGCGCATCCTGCGGTTTCTGTCCGCTTCGTCCGTGCTGCCTGCCGTTTTACCGTTCTCAATGTTTTCGTCGTTACGGATCTCTTCCGGATTTTCAGTCTCTTCGACCGTCACATCCGGCTCAGGCTTCCGGGAAATCGTATTATTTTTTTGTTTGTTATTATTTTTACTCATCTTTTTATCCGTTCGGGTGCTTTTCGTGACAGAAGGTGATCCTTACTTCCGTCCGCAACATGATATTATCGTCTGTTGTAATTGATCAGACAGCCCTTAAGTATGATCTCTCTCTCGTCATCGGTGAGCTCGCCCACTGTCATTGTAAACGGAATAAGCTTTCCGTCGCGTACAGCGTAAGCCGTTATGGAATCCGACTTGTTCTCTATCTCCTCACGGATGCCCGGAAGCCAGATATAATCACCCAGTGTGAATGGCAGATCGCCTGAGGGTATCAAAAGCGGCAGCATACCCCAGTTTATAAGGTTACTCCTGTACCTCTTGGTCGCGTATTCAAATGCAATATTTGCCCATCCGCCAAGTACCTTCTGACAGCTTGCAGCCTGCTCTCTGGCTGAACCGTCACCCGGTTTTACGGCAAAGATAACGGAACCGATACCGAAATTATCACGGTTTGCATCTGGATACTGTGTCTTTACGGTATCCATAACAGACTTGATCTCCGGAAGTTCTTCACTGGGCTTGCCGCCAGAGATACGTGCTTTCTCCGCTCTCTGAACTTCTTTTGCCCTGCCCACGTACTCAGGATCTTTTCTGGACAGTGTAAACTCGGCAAGTCCCAGCGGATTCGAACGGTATGACGAAGTCTCACCGGAAGGAATAAGTTCATCCGTTGTTGTAACCGGATCATGTATCTCTGAAACAACCTTCAGTAAGAGGTTATCGGTAAGTGCTGACATCTCCGGCCAATCCTTGATGTTCGGTCCAAGGCGGATCGGTTCATCCGGATTTGCAACGCCCTTGGAGTCAAACACTCTGTTTGCGTATATAGTGCTGTCAAAGTAATATTTCGGTTTTGTGAACTCTGCGTCAACCTGTGTTGCAGCTGTCAGGAATCCCTTATTGGCTGCGGTTGCAGCGATAGATCTCGCATCCATGAGCGCAACGGAAGCGACCTGCTTGTTCTGTATCTTCGAACCTTCTCTGTTCGGGAAGTTACGTGTTGAATGACGGATCGAAAATGCGTTGTTGGCCGGTGTATCTCCTGCACCGAAACACGGTCCGCAGAAGGCTGTCTTGAGCACGGCACCTGCTGCCATAAGCTTTGCTGCTGCTCCGTTCTTGACAAGTTCCATATAAACCGGCATTGATGCGGGATAAACAGAGAGCGAGAACTCATCCGCACCCGTTGAGCGTCCTGCCAGTATATCAGCCGCATCACAGATATTTTCAAATCCGCCGCCTGCACAGCCTGCGATGATACCCTGATCCACATAGAGTTTTCCGTCTCTGATCTTGCTCTTGAGGTCAAACTCAACACTGTCACCGAAGCTTACCTTTGCACGTTTCTCGCACTCATCCAGCACATCGTAAAGATTCTTCTGAACATCTTCGATAGTGTATGCACATGACGGATGGAAAGGCATTGCTATCATGGGCTTTATCTGTGAAAGATCAATCTCCACGCATCCGTCGTAGTATGCCACGTCGCCCGGCTTGAGCTCACGGTAAGCATCTGATCTTCCATGTATGTCATACCATTCTTTTACGGTATCGTCTGTAACCCATATAGATGAAAGGCATGTTGTCTCCGTGGTCATAACGTCGATTCCGATACGCATGTCTGCTGAAAGCTTTGACACACCCGGTCCCACGAACTCCATAACCTTGTTTTTCACATATCCCTTGTTAAATACTTCGCCTATTATAGCGATGGCAACGTCCTGAGGACCGACACCCTTGACAGGCTCGCCCTTTAAATATATTGCCACAACCCCCGGCATGTTTATGTCATAGGTCTGTTCCAAAAGCTGTTTTACAAGCTCGGGACCGCCTTCGCCGCATGCCATTGTACCTAAAGCACCGTATCTTGTATGTGAGTCAGAACCCAGTATCATGCCGCCGCACTCAGCTAACATCTCACGGGCAAACTGATGAATGACTGCCTGATGAGGGGGAACATAGATTCCACCGTACTTCTTGGCGCAGGAAAGACCAAACATGTGGTCATCCTCATTGATGGTACCGCCTACTGCGCACAGAGAGTTATGACAGTTTGTGAGCACGTACGGAACCGGAAATCTTGTGAGTCCGGAAGCTCTCGCTGTCTGGATTATACCCACGAATGTGATGTCATGGCTCGTAAGTTTGTCAAATTTTATCTGAAGCTTATCCATGTTGCCGGACTTGTTATGTTTTTCAAGTATTCCGTAAGCTATGGTATTCTTCTTTGCCTCTGCGGGATCTGCAGCCTTTCCGGTAAGTTTCTCCACCTGTGCAGCATCCTCTGTGAGAGTGTCTCCGTTTACAAGATACACTCCGTTGTCATAAAGCTTCATAATATGTTCTCCTCCTTATAAATTATCTCCTATTCGTTGCCCGACCAGTCAAAGTATTCACTGTCAAGATCATCGGATAACGCCTTTATCTCTTCCTCTGTAAGTTCATGATCTCTTATGGAAGCTGCCAGTTCGTCATCTTCCGGCAAAGCCTCTCCGTCTTCCGAAACCGCAGGCTCAGCTTCATATTCAGCCACCGGCTCGTCAGGCTCGTTATCTGCTTCGGCCTCAGCGAAATCTTCCGGCTCCTCAGCAGGAAAGCTCTCCGGCTCCGACAACTCATCCGGCAGCTTCATCAAAAGCTCGTCTTCACCGATCTCCTCGGGAAGATCAGGCTCCGCAGCAAGATCATCTTCTCTCTCAAATCTGTAAGCCTCTGCCTTTTTCTGCTCGTCCGACATAACAAGTTCTCTTGCGGTCTTAAGCACAGTCTGCCTCGGTTTTTCCTGCTCGGCTTTCTTTTTGCCCGTCAGTTTTCCTTTTGCATCCTTGGTCTTTTTTCGTCCCTTCTTGGCGGAAGTTTCCTTCTCTTCCTCCTCGTCATCGTCATCCACGGCGAGTCCGTGTTCCTTAAAGTATTGTTTGTTTATCTTTATCTCTGTCTTGACGTTTGCAAACTGCTCCTCGCTCTGGCCTTTCTGTCCGCCGAACCTGGTCTTGTAGATCTCCTGCTCCTGCTTGATCTCACGGTTCCTGTCCTCGATAAGCTGCAGATATTTGCCTGTATCAACAAGGTCCTGAAGCTGGCTCTTGAGTTCCATCTGGTTGTCATGTATCTGTCTTTTTTTGTCCGCAAGCTCAGACAGCATGTGGTTCTGCACTTCCTCGATCTGTGCCATGGACTCGTCCATCATGGATAAAAGATGGGTCAGTGCCTCATCCGTGTACATAACGGCAGCCGCATAAACGTCCTCAGCCTTGCGCTCGGAATCGAACAGTATCTTGTCTCCGCGCCGCTTAAATTCCCTCTCTGCCCTGTCTCTGCTCTGTTTCGTGAGCTCATATTCATCCATGATCTCGTAAACCCCGGAATTCAGCCGGTCCAAAAGTTCGAAGATCTCGGTCTTGCTCACGATTATGGAATCCCCCGAGTACACTTCGGACTTTGAGATCAGGACATGCATATCTCTTAAAACTTTTTCAAGTTTATCATTTGCACTCATAAAAATCGCCTTTCCAATTTCATACGTCTTTTATAGTGTGGTACGGACCACCTTCGGCTTATAGCCCTCATCCTCCAGTGCGGCGATTATCTCTCCCTTATGCTGCGTTCCGAAGCACTCCAACGTAATACGCAGCTCCACTGCCGCCGTTCTGTTTGTGGAAACAAACTGGTTGTGTTCCAGTTTTATTACATTGCCCTGATGATCTGCCAAAATGCCGCTGACTTTATGCAGCATACCCGGCTTGTCCGGTAACAGCACAGAAACGGTAAAGATACGGTCCCTGAATATAAGTCCCTGCTGCACTACGGAAGACATGGTGATAACGTCCATATTGCCGCCGGAGAGTACCGAAACTATCCTCTTGTCCTTTACGTCCAGATGGCGCAATGCGGCTACCGTCAAAAGACCGGAATTCTCCACTACCATCTTATGGTTTTCCACCATATCCAAAAATGCCACTATAAGTTCATCATCCTCGATGGTGATGATATCGTCTATGTTTTCTTTTATGTAGGGGAAGATCTTTTCTCCCGGTGTCTTTACGGCAGTACCGTCAGCGATGGTGCTGACATGGTCAACCGTCACCACTCTGCCCGCCTCAAGGCTGGCTTTCATGCAGGCTGCGCCCGCAGGCTCAACGCCTATAACCTTTATCTTTGGATTCAAAAGTTTTGCCAGAGTAGATACGCCGCTGGCAAGCCCTCCTCCTCCGATAGGTACCAGAATATATTCAACCAGCGGAAGTTCCTTGAAGATCTCCATGGCTATCGTACCCTGTCCGGTAGCCACGTCAAGGTCGTCAAACGGGTGGATAAACGTATATCCCTCCTGCTCAGCCAGCTCATAGGCCTTCTCGCAGGCTTCGTCGTAAACATTACCGTGAAGTATGACCTCCGCTCCGTAGCTCTTGGTGCGGTTAACCTTTATAAGAGGTGTCGTGGTGGGCATTACGATGACTGCCTTCGCACCGAAACATTTTGCGGCGTATGCCACACCCTGTGCATGGTTCCCGGCAGATGCGGTGATAAGACCTTTTGCACGCATCTCATCAGAGAGAGTGCTGATCTTGTAATATGCTCCTCTCACCTTGTATGCGCCGGTAAACTGCATGTTTTCGGGCTTTAAATATACTTTGTTGCCGGTTACATCCGACAGGTAATTGCTGTAAACAAGTTTTGTCTCCAATGTGACTTCCGATACTTTCTTAGAAGCCTCTTCAAATTTATCCAGTGTCATTTTTCCTCTCCGTCTGTTTTTGCCAAAAATTCTATGAACTTCTTCGCTTCCTCTGTGCGGTGACTGTTTCCGATAACACCTACCACATAATGCTCCGCCTTTTCGTCGCGACATGTAAAATACTGATTCAGCCAGTATGAATCATCAACAAATATACCCACCGCAACCGGTCTTTCCATATCTTCCGGTTTATCCGGGTCCGGTGCCTCAGCCGAATAATCGTAATCCATGTCTTTTATTGCCTGTGTATAGCCTTCCACCACGGCCTCATCAACATAATACAACCTGTCGCTGTATTTTTCAATCTCCTCCTCACTCATATAGCGGGAAAGAGCCATTATATTGTCCTCGTAAGCATAATCAAAAAATATATTGTCACCGGTGCAGAAAACATCCATCTGCTCTCCGCCGATATATGCCGCCATCAGATCCTGTCCGGAATAGGCGGTTCCGAAACTCATGCCGAGTCCCAAAGTGATATCGTCATTGATGTCCACGGTGTATTTGTCCGTATCCAATTCGCTGTAGTCTGTGTAGGCCTTTTTGAACTCCTCTTTCTTTGTCTCTATAGCGGAAAAATTCACGAAAGCCGCAAACAAAACCTCTTCCTTCATGGTGACGTAATGTACCACGAGACTTCCTATCAGATACAAAACCGCTAAGATTGCGATCGTATGCCACTTATAATATTCCCAGAAATATGACAATTTTTGTTTTTTTGTCATATCCTTTGTCATTTCTTTTGTAAGCTCTTTTTCCTGTGCCAGCCTTTCTTTCAGAGTCATGATACACCTTTTTTCTGTAATCTCATATGCACTTGTCACTATGTCGATTTAAAGCGCGAAAAAATATTTTAGTAAATCTGCCGTCATGACAAATGCTTCTTCACGTTGTAATATGGTTTCACAGTTTCAGCAGTCTCTGTAACCCGAAAGGAGATTGCCATGAAAAAACTGAAAACCATCAAAAAAATCTTATATATGCTGTCTGTTTGTCTCATCATGACCTCAGTAAACCCCAAATCCACATTTGCTGCAGTACATGCAAAGACAAAGATCAATTTTGTATTACTGTCCTGTTATTCAAAAACCATACCGATAGACGGTGAGTTTTTGCTGGTCGCCGTGACCTCAAACGGCGAGATGCCCACGTTTAAGAGCAGCAGTTCATCCATCGCTTCCGTTAACAGCTATGGTGTTGTCACCGGTAAAAAATCCGGCAGCTGCAAGATCACAGCAAAGGTGTCCGGTGGAGAGGCATCCTGCAAGGTCACTGTCGCTGCATCTACCGTCAGGATTTCCAGAACCGAAGCCACCATTGAAAACGGCGCGGAGCTTAAACTCTCGGCCACCGTATCCACCGGGCACGCCATAACCTGGAAATCTTCTTCGTCCTCCGTGGCGGAGGTTGATGATACCGGTCTTGTCACAGCCAAAAAATGCGGTACTGCCACAATATCGGCCAAAGCCGACGGCGTTACCGCCACATGTAAGCTCACCGTCAAAAAACCCACGTTATCACTGAGCTGTTCCGAGATAAAACTCTATCGCGAGCAGACAAAAAGACTGGAGCTGAAATGTTCAAACAATTCCGAACCCGAATGGCGTTCCAGCCGTAACTCCGTGGCTACAGTTGATGAAAACGGCTTTGTGACTGCCGTATCTCACGGCACTGCCACCATCACCGTAAAGGTAGACGGCGTCAGCAAAAGCTGTAAGGTAACTGTCATGCAGCCCATAATAACTCTGTCCAAAGACAGCCTGACCATGACAGTCGGCAGCAGTATAAAACTGAAGGCTACCGTCTCCAGCGGGAATACGCCCGAGTGGAGCTCGTCCAACGATACCATACTGTCAGTTGCTTCGGACGGCACAATAAAGGCAAGACAGCCCGGCAAAGCCTATGTCTACGTAAAAGAAGACGGCGTCAAAGCAAGCTGTATCGTTCAGATCCGGTCCGAATAACCATCACGGGACTGCTGAAACTGTTTTATTTATCATCGATGCTTTTTTTCAATGCATCGATCTCTGCCTCAATGTTCTTGATCTTATCGGTGTTTGAATCCGCCGTCTCGTTTTTTTCCGGCGTCTCTTCAACCTTTTTTCCCTCGGCAAAAAGCACCCTTGCCACTATACCGCCACCGCCGAATATCATAACCAGTATCAGGATCCAGTCAAACATGGTCATTCTGTCAAGCCAGAACGTTGTGTTCATGATGATGGCTGCCAAAATGATCAGTACCGAAAATGCGGTAAAGATCTTTGCCGCAAAAGATCCGTTGCTTGAGAACATCCACACAACGCCTATGATAAAAGGTATTATCACAAGACCGGACGGAAAATGAAATCCTCCGATCGCGAATGTTCCCCAGCCTCCCCAGCCGGCCGGTCCGACATGGACTCTGTTAAACAGTATGAACAGTCCGACTATCATCAGCGTCAATCCGGCAAAAAACTGGCCCAAAGTATTTTTGTTTCCCATATTATTCTCCCCTAATCTCTTCCGGCGAACTTACTCACCAACAAAAACCAACTTATCTATTTTCTCATGGTAAACATAACATGTCAACAGGTAAAAGCACTTTTGACTTCCTCTTTCAGACCTCCGATGACCGTTCCGCCAGATCCGCGCTTAAAGCACGACATAAACCGCCATGCGTTTTCACAGGTATGTTCTCTGCACTCATGCCCCTGACCGCTGATCGAAGCAAGTGCCGTATAGCACTTATCGCCGGTATTAAACATTTCTATCGTAAGTGTAGCCTTACGTTTTTCATCAAAAGAACTGTGGCGCTCATCGCCGTCGATACCCCATATCTTATTGGGCCATGACTGTGCATCTTCAAGCTTCACATCATATTTTTGATCTGCGTTATTAAGCTCCAAAATATATTTTACTCTATCCAGACATTTCTGCGCCTGGAAAGGAAGCTCCGGCAGCGGTGTGATCTCTCCGCCCGCATAGAAAACCGGCACCGGAACAGTCCTGTTTAACGGTATCGGCGACGGCTCCCCGTAAACATTCAGGCCCACTTCAAAGGTTGCGTCCATCGGCGCAGCCGCAGCCAAAAGATCCGGATACTCTCCCACCATGTCCCAGCTCTTGCAGCCTCCCATTGAAAAGCCGCTGCAGTATATCCTCTCTGGATCGATGGTGTACTTTTCTTTTAATCTTTCTATCAGCTGTGCCATCTCTGTAGCCGTGCTGTTCAGATGGTTTTCCACGGAAACCAGCAGGAAATCATGCCTGTGGCAAACGTGTGCCCATCCCGAAACATAGGCTATGTACAATGCGCTGTCCCCGCCGCCATGGAAAGAAAGCAAAAGCGGCACCGGACCGTTATCAAAAATCCCCTTATTGTAAAATGCAAAGTATCCCACATTATGTTCCGCGGTACCCTTGTCGTCACCGCTGTTATCCGGCGACGTCTTCAAAAGTTCAATACCCGGCTCACGGATAAGTCCCTCTTTTTCGGGCTCGGGATCGAGTTCAAGTTCGCCCAGCATTCTCCTGAATTTCTTGGAAAAATCATAGTAATCTGCGTAATGATCGCTTTTTCCCTTCACGAGCAGATACTTAACGGATGAGCGTAACTTCTCATTTATCTCATCACTGTTTCCTATGGATATCACCGGTATATCGTCTGCCTGAACATCGGGCATTACGCTTAATCCGGATAAAATACATGTAACCGCGGCACTGTCGGCGCGGCCCCATAAACCGTCGCCCTCAAAATGCTTAAGGCAGTTTTTTGCGATATAATCCGCAGACTCCCCGAATCCGTAAAGATTGGTGCGGAAGATCGCGCCTCTTATCCTGTAATCGTCGATTTCTTTCGTGAAGCGGTTCAGCCTTATAACATAGCCGTCTTTGTAATACTCATGTATCGCGGATTCCGACAGGATCTCCGCAAATATGTTGTCGGGTGCATTCTTCCATCCGCCTTCCGCAGTCGGATAGATAAACACAACGCTTGACGCAAAATCAGCCGCAAGTT
>JAEEGL012305232.1_pt1 | contig 12702 bp, 8 predicted proteins | sample 9134231 | NCBI WGS metagenome assembly JAEEGL01 (sample SAMN16246548, study PRJNA631951) | gut metagenome | biome: gut microbiome; feature: rumen; material: fiber-attached | host: Bos | place: Iran: Karaj | collected 2018-10 | reverse complement strand
CATTACCTTTTATTATTCTTTCAATGTTTGCATATGGTTTTTCTTTACCATCACTAATTAATACAACGACACCTTTATCATTTAAATTAGATAAATCCCCGATCTTAGTTGGATTAATCTTTAAATATTTATTTTGAATACACATATTAACTAAGTCTTGTAGGGGTTTTCCCATAATAACTATCTTACGATTAGTACTACTTACTTCATCAAATATCTCTTGTATTCTAAAGATATGAGCTGGTAAGATACTCATTATAAACCTATCTGGATACATATTAAGTTGCTCACGTATAAAATGATTAACTCTGTGATTTGGACTGGTATAGCCTTTGTGATTTGCGTATAAGCTTTCATTTAGTAAACATAATACACCTTGTTTTCCAACATAAGCAAGTTTACCTATATCCATATGGTAATGACCCATCATACCAGGATCAAAGATAAAGTCACCAGTATAAACAATGGCACCATCTTCGGTATTTAATACATAACAGAAAGCATCTGGTATAGAATGACTAACATTAATTGGAAAAATACTATTTTTACCAAAATCAATCTTTGTATGTGGCTTTAATTCAATTAAATTATATCTTGTAATATTATCTTGTATAAACTGTAGTTTTATAACTTCTAAAGTGAATTTAGAGCCATATATCGGTATATCAGGAAGTTCTGTTACAATATCAGATAAAGCTCCCATATTACTTTCATGACCATGTGTTATAAATATACCTTTAACATTTTTATAATTTTCTTTAATATAATCAAAATTTGGAATAATATAATCTATTCCTAACATTCTATCTCTCGGGTATTTTAGACCTGCATCAAAAACAAATATATCATCATCTACATTAACAACATACATGTTTTTACCGTCTTCGTTAAGTCCCCCTAGTGCAAATAATTTTATTTTACTCAATTTTATCTCCCTCTTTCTTTCTGACATTAGAAAACAAATTTATAAAACAAGATTTTAACATAGATAATAATAGCATAAATAATGAAAAATGGCAAGAAAAAAGAACCGAAGTTCTCTTATTTAGTTCCTCTTTCATTATCTTTATTTTTTTCTAAAAAGTCTTTAAACTCATCTGCTAATTTTTCTAAATAGTCACGTTTCTTTAATTTTTGGAGCCAATTATTAGGAATATTTTCAATTCCATAAATAACTCCTGCAAGAGAGCCAACTATGCATGCATTAGTGTCTGTATCATATCCAAGTTTAACACATCTTTTAATAGTTGATTCATACGAACTACTCATCATTAATGAATACACAGCTGCTTTTAAACTATCAACTACATAACCTGTTTCGCCAATATCACTAGCACTTAGTGTAAATGAGCTCGTTAATAATTTATCATATGTTTTTATTGTGTCTTCACTAAAATATTTCTTATAATCAGTGTCAACCATTTCTTTATAGGCAAACACCGAATTTTTTGTTTTAATAGCCCCTTTTAATAGTTTGGTATACATCATACAAGCCATTACACTTATTTCATGAGCGTGAGTTAATGAGCTTCCTTCGCGTATTACATTATACAAATCATCATCTGATAAATCATTCATTATGCAATATAATGAAAAAGGTAATATTCTCATAAGTGATCCGTTTCCGTTATCCATTACTCCTTTTCCACCACAATTAACCGGATCAGTACCAGTTACATATCGCCTAAGAGCTTTATCAATAGTTGCTCCTAATCCAAAAGGAAATGAATTAGCTGAATACTCCCCTTCACACCACCATTTTATATATTTTTTCATAATATTAAAATAATTAATTCCATCTTTTTCTATCATTGAATCAATTGTTGCAATTGTCATGGAAGTATCATCACTCCAAGATCCAGCAGGTATAGTATTACTCCAACGACTTTTAAATTTATGAGGAATATCTGAACCAATCATATCTTTTAATTCTAATTTAGATATTTCTTCTTTACTCATAAATTCATATGGGACACCATAGGCATCACCGACAGCTGCACCAATTAATGCATTTTTAATATAGTCTTTATCTTCAGTAATATTATCATTATATTCGCCAATATAGCTTTCCCAAAATCCATCTTTTGTTAAAACTCCGATTGGTAAAATTGGTGATACTATTTCTCCATTTTTTGCAACAATATAACCAGTATCAAAAACACATGATAAATCAACATTATCTTTTTCTGACACTAAATATAAGTCTTCTTTCTTTGCTATTATTTTCATATTATCTCCTTATTACTCAATTACAGTATATGGTATTGATAAAGCATCAAGTTTATCCATAAGTTCTTGGCTAGGTTTTGATAAAAATACTAACTCTTTTATAATATCAATCCCATGATTTAATTTCCCATATATTTGTGTTTCAATATACCCATCACCAATGGAATTACCAGTAAATTCTTCTAAACTAATATTAGATAATTCATCAATTGAGTTAAAGGTACTTAAAATATTTGGATCTGCTCCAGTAAAATGTGGATTTGCTGCAGATGTTGGACTTTGAATAAAACCTTCTCTACTAAACATTGTATGTCCCTTGACGTTTCTTCTTCCGTAATCAAGAGAATCTCCCATTGTTAAGGTTGTGTAATTTTGTGTTTTCTCTTTATCAATAATGGCAACAGCTTCACAAGTTTTCTGGTTACCTCTACCATACCATGATCCTTGTCCCGTTTTTGCGTATCTTATGAATGCTTCTTCGTCTGTATTCTTATTAGGGAATAAGTGGCCATATATAGGTGCATCACTATCATCAATACTACCTAATCCCATAATATATGATTCAAACTTTTTTCTTATGTCTGGATTATTAAGTCCATCACTTGCACCAGTTTGATGTTGATTTTTAAATTCAGAATCAAGTATTTTTTCAATAACTTCATTTGAAACACGTATACCCACATCAGATTCACCATAAAATTGTGCTAATTTATTATCAAGTAGTTTTTGTGCTTCTTCTGGAGATATATTTAATCTTTTAGCAACATCATTGAGTTGTTCTTGTATTATTTCTAAACTGCTTTTTTTAAAATCATTTGTATTTCTTGCTGGAATAGTTTGATCCATTCTTTCTATTTGATCAAGAAGCCAGTCATTAACTAATAGTGATTGATCATTTGCAATCGCTTCAATTTTCATTGCTTCTTGAAAATTTTGGCTAGTTAAACCTTCTTTTGTTATTAACAATCTCTTGCCGTTTGGTGTTACAACATCAATATATTTGTTATCTCTAACCTCAAGAATTCTTATAAAACCATTTTCTATTAAACTATTAATCGCATTAGCTTCACCTTGACTTAATGGATTATCCGCCGTAAATTCTTCCCAGGTTGATGTTGTATATGGCGAATCAAAGTCTTCTAGATTGTCAATTGGTTGAATTAGTTGATCAGAAGCACCTGTATTGAAATAATCCTGGTCAAAGTCATCAGAATTAGAGCTAATTTCACCAAGAATTGACGGATTCATTCTTCCTTCTCTAATTAAATACTCGCTTAAGGCTTGATAGTCTAATGTATTACTTTCTGAATCAGTAAATCTTAGTAAATCATTTACAGAAACAGTAACATCATTGCCATTAATATTAATTGTTCTTGGAACATTACTTAGCGTTATTTGTGTCATACCATTTAATATTGGTGTTGTAAGAGCGGTCATCCATGTTGTTTCCCATGCTTCTGCTAATAATTCATCAAAAGTTGGAACATCTATTTCTTGTTTAATTAGTGCTGTTGCTGTATCTATTCCGTGTCCTGCAATATTTTCCATGTTTTCTTGAATAACTTCGCCAACAATATTTGAGAAATATTTAGCTACACCTGGATTACAATTATGTCTTAATAAGAAATTTTCTAAATTATCTGATGCATATATTAGTTTTCTTAATATTGGATGATTCTTGGCTGCTGTTTGTTTTACAAAATCACCTACAGGAGTTGGTGGTAGAACTTTACCTAACATAAGTTCACCAAATGATTCTAATGATGCATGTAAAATTGAATTTACCCATATATATGCTTCATTGGTTTCACCACTTTGCATTAGAGCTTCTCTATTTCTACCTAAAGATGATGCAAATAATGATCCAGTTGATAATAACGATGCACTTAAACTTAATGTTTTCATAGTTGCACTTACAGGTACCCCACCAACTGGACCAGTTGCAGAAGCTAAAATACTAAGAGTGGTTGGTATTGCCATATAACCTACAGAATTACTTACTTTAAATAGTTTATCTGCCCACCATCTTGTTCCTGTTTCTTTATTTAAATTAGCATAGAATTTTAAGTCTTCTTCGGATAAATTAGCTATACTCTTATATTTTATATATTCATCATATGTAATATTACCTAAATAGTATTCAAGTTCATATCTTGGAAGTTTCTTTTCTTTACAATAATTAATGAAATCAGTTATCTCATCACTAGAGAAATTTTCTAATTTAATGTTTATATCTGTATAATCAGCATTAAACATTTTCATTGTATCTGGATCTTTATAATAATATTTTTCTTGTAATGAATAATCTGTGGCTAATAAAGCCATAATATTATCTTTTTCCATTTGACGACGATCTTTTTTACCATCAGCGGCAAAAACATCAACTATTCCAGTAGTAAAATCAGTTATACCATAACCAAAACCATAGGCAGTTGAAAATAAAATTGAATTAAAGTATTCATCGACATTCCAACCATCGTTATCATTATAAGTCATTTGACTTACACGATATTTTGCATCATCAAAAGCCGCACCTTCCATGATTTTTTCATTTAATATACCACGGTCAGCTCCTTCACTTTTATTAAATAATTTATAAGCTATATCTGGATTTAATTTCATTAATTTAGCATAAGCCTTTAATTGCCAATCTTCTAGATATTTTTCATAGTTTTTGGAATATTGTCTCCATTTTCCATCAACATCTTTAATTAATTTTTTATATTCATCTGGAGTTATATCAGAAGTATCTAAATCTTTGGCAAATAATAATAGTGCAGTATTTTCACTATCATCTATCGTATTTAAATTACTTCGAGCTTCATGAACTGGTTCACTAAGGGTAACTAACATATTTTTAGAAATTGCATATTGAATAATATTACTTAAATCACCATTAGTTATTTCTTCTTTTGGAACATTTCCTCCTAAGCAAGAATTAATATATTTATAATAGATATCTTGTAAGGCATTAATACCATCATATTGATATACTGCTGCTAAAAATTCTTTAGTATTAGTTAATTTAAATATTTCATTTTTATCATCTTTCATTAAATCTTTGATTTTCTTAAAAGCTTCAGTATTTTTTATGGTTTCATACCATACATTTGGATTATGATTATAATCATATCCAGTTATTGCTGTTGTCTCATCCTTTGAAAGATTAAATTTGATTTTTAATTCATTAACTGCATTAGTATAATAATCTAACAATTCTTTAGGTGTTGCATTAGTTGGTACATCAGTAAATACATCTTTAGCTGAATAAAAAGCATCAACATTATACATTACTTGTGATATACCATACTCATTACTTTTTGTTCTTTCATCAATTTTATTAAAGGTATCCCACAGTAAATCACGCATGGACATATCATCTCTTGGATCAAATGAAAGAGTTAATAAAGCTTTATTATATTCATCTAGATTTTTTAAATAAATTGTTGGTACAAAATCAATATTCGAATAATTACCATTTATTTCTTTAGCAAACTTATTTTTAAAATTAGCTAATCCTTTAACATACTCATTACTACCATATTTTTCATTACTAATACATAAATAAGTACTTTCAACAACTGCATTATAAACATTAGTACCTAGTTTTTTAATTATATTAGGTCCCGCAGTAACCATTTTAGTTAAAAATTCACTATATACTTTATCTCTTTGTTTATTAAAGTATTCACTACTATTATTAACCAAATTCATAAACTCTTCGTATGATATTTTTTTATCTTCACCACTTGCAACATATAATAGCTTACTTTCATATTCTTCATTATTAAAGATACTATCATAAACATCATTTAATTTACGTGATAATTCTTCATCAGCTACATAATATATACCAAGTGATTTATCAATATGTGACTTTATTTCATTAACTTTATTTTGAAGATTACTAATTTTGTTTTTTACTGATGATGAATGAACATCAAATACATGTCTTACTGAACCATATTCACTATTACCAATAGCCATAAGTTCTTTTTCTTTCGAATCTAAATATAGACTAACATCATTTAAATATGCAGTTATTTTACTAAATTGATCCGTGTTTTCAATATTTATATCGCTCATTTTATCACCTCGACTATTCTTTTACATTTGGTTTTATATTATTTTCTTCTTCCTTTTTCTTTAATTCAGCTAATCTTACTTTTTCTTTTTCAATATTAACTAAGTTTTTAACTCTTTTGATATCATCTGGAATATTTTTTACTTCAGAAATTAGATCTTGAACTTCTGTAGTTACTTTTTGGGTTAAATAATCATTTTTATTGGAAGAAGTCATTTCATCACAAAGAGTTTTACCTTTTTCTAATATACTATCATCCATTATTATTCTCCATATTATCTTCTCCGATATTCTTTTCTATATCACCATATAAGTCCCAATAGATATTCTGAATATCATTTAATTTATTCAATAAATAATTGTTTTTTGAGGAAATATAGTCAATGGTTTCATTAATGCATTTATTAGTTAATTCTTGATATTCTTTACCAGTTTTAGTATTAAAATATTCTTCTATTTTATTAAATTCACGAGATAGTAACATTAAACTATTAACAATATTATCATTATGAATTTTTAATTCACTATTGACTGCTTGTAAACTATTAATATTAACTTTTAGAAATTTATTATCTTTTTCATTATTCATAATCTACCTCATCAGTTAATTCTTTATTATCACTTATTAAAACATCTTTATATTCATTTTTTATTTCATCTATGGCAATGCCATAATTAAGTAATATTTCATCCATAAAAGAAATAAGTTTTTCTAATTTAGCTATTCTTATTTTCTCTTCTCTTAAAGTATCATCATATTTATTAATAAAGATATTATGGGCAATACCTTCCCATACCATTGTAGTTCTTAAATTATTAATCATAGTGAATTCACTATTAATATTAGAAATAATATCCAATAGTTTTTTTTCTAATTCAAATATTTCTTCTTGTTTTACGATTAATTTCATACTTTCCTCGCTATACTACTCTATTATTAATTATATCATTGTATGTTAATATAATCAATTAAAATACACAAGTTTTATAATTTATAAAATTATCACTTTAAGTTTAAGAAAGTCCGTGTTATACTTATAATAGGAGCGAATATGAAAATTGAAGAAATACTAGAAAATGAAGTAATTGCATCGTTTAATTATCTTGAAGAATATGATGACTTAGTTAATCATTATGTTTTATTTAATGATGGAAAAAACATTGTTGGTGAAATAGTTAATATTAAAAATAATCGTTTAACTATTAAATTAATTGGTGAAATAAAAGATAATGATTTTTCTTTTGGAATTACCTCTAAACCAACTACTAACACTGAAATAGTAATAATTAAAGAAGAAGCTTCTAAATTAATTACTAGTTATCCTGATTCAAAAAACAGTTTAACTATTGGTCATAGTGCAGTATTTAAGGATTTAAATATTAATATGAATGTAACTAATTTCTTTAATTCACACTTTACGATTATTGGTGGTACTGGTTCTGGTAAATCATTTTCACTATCAAGAATACTTCAAACTCTATTAGAAGATAAAGAAAAAGCCCCTAAAAACGCTAGTATTTTCGTATTTGATACCTTTGGTGAATATTTCCCTTCATTTACTAGTTTAGAGAAAAATAACCCTAATATCTTGTTTAAGAGTTATACTACTAATCCTAATGAAAAAAGTGAATTATTAAAAATACCTCCTTTTCTATTAGGAGTAGATGATTTAGCTATTTTATTAAATGCAGAAGAACCATCACAATTACAAGTACTAGAAAAAGCATTAGAACTAGTAAATATCTTTAAAAGAGATGGAGAAAAAGTAGAAAATATTAAAAATGATATTATTGCAAGAGCAATATTAGATATTCTATTAAGTGGTAGACCTCCAGTTCAAATAAGAGACCAAATATTCTCAGTATTATCGTTTTATAAAACTAATGAATTAAGCTTAGAAAGTATATTAACCCAACCAGGATATAATCGTTCACTTAAAAATTGTTTAATTATCGATAATGATGGTAAATTACGTGAAATAGAATTATTAACTAATTTCTTTAATTCATTTTTACTTGAAAATAAAGATTATAAATTACCTGATAAACAATTATTTTATACCTTAGAAGACTTAGAAAATGCTATTGATTTTGCCCTAATAAGTGAAGGTATATTTAAAAGTGAAAAGATCTATGATCGAAATAATTTATTAAAAGTACGTATTCATAACTTAATTGATAGTGAATATAAAATGTATTTTGATTATCCAGAATATATTGATAAAGAAAGTTATATAGCTAGTTTAATTATAAAGAACTCTCGTAAGTCACAATTAATTAATATAAATATCAATTATGTTGATGATCGATTTGCTAAAAATATTGTAAAAATTATTTCAAAAATGTTATTTGATGTATCTAAAACACTAAAACCACGTGCATCTATTCCATTTCATATTATCTTAGAGGAAGCTCACAGATATGTTCAAAATGATGGTGATGTTAATTTACTTGGTTATAATATATTTGAACGAATTGCCAAAGAAGGAAGAAAATATGGAATATTACTTGGTTTAATTACTCAAAGACCTTCAGAATTATCAGAAACAGTTATCTCACAATGTAATAATTTCTTAATATTTAAGATGGTTCATCCACACGATATGGAATATATTAATAAAATGATTCCATTTATGAGTAATGAAACAAGTAAAGAAATCCAATCTTTACCACCAGGATATTGTTATATATATGGAACGGCCTTTAAACTTCCAATGATTGTTAAGTTCGATATACCTAATCCAACACCAATAAGTAACAATGTCGATATTCAAAAAGTATGGTATTAACCATATTTTTTTTATAAAAAAAGGACTATTAGTATAGTCCATCAATATTTCCATTAGTATGAAATTTCATTTTCATATAAGCTGGTTCTTTCGATAAACCTGGCATAGTCATTATTGCTCCCATCAATAGGACAATAAATCCTGCACCATTCGATAGTCTGGCATCAGTAACCGTCATTGTAAAGTTACGAGGATTTCCTAATACCTTTTGGTCATCTGTTAAGGAATACTGTGTTTTAGCAACACATATTGGTAGTTTATCAAAGCCATTTTTAACAAAATCATCAATTTTAGCTTGGGCTTTTTCAGTAATAACTACATCCTTTGCATGATATATTTCCTTACAAATCTTGTTTATTTTTTCATCAATACTTAAGTTATAATCATATAATTGTTTATAATCAACTTTCTTTTCACATAGTTTAACTAATTTTTGGGCTAAGCCAATAGCTCCTTCTCCACCCTTTGCAAAACTTTCACTAATATCAAATTCACATCCAAGATCTTCAACATATTTCTTTACAAAAGCTATTTCTGAATCACTATCAAAACCAAATTTATTTAAACAAATAAGAATATTCTTCGTATATTTTTGCATATTAGTAATATGTGTATGTAAGTTTTCAATACCAATCTTAACGGCTTCAACGTTTTCTTTATTGATATCTTTCTTATCTACTCCACCATTATATTTCATACTACGAATTGTTGCATTAATAACAATAGCATTAGGTTTAAGTCCTGCCATAGGACACTTAATATCTAAGAATTTCTCAGCCCCAAGGTCAGCACCGAATCCTGCTTCCGTAATAACATAATCTGCAAGTTTAAGTCCAAGTTTAGTAGCAATAACACTATTACATCCATGAGCAATATTAGCAAATGGACCACCATGAATAATGGCAGGATTATTTTCAAGAGTTTGTACTAAATTAGGCTTTATTGCATCCTTAAGTAGTAATGCAAGTGCATCAACACACTTTAGTTCACGAGCAAATACCATTCTACCACGTTTCGTATAACCAATTAAGATATTACCTAATCTTCTTTTTAAATCTTTAACATCCGTTGCAAGACATAATATAGCCATTATTTCACTTGCAACAGTTATATTATATTTATCATTTCTTTCTAATCCTTTATTATCATATTTAACGGTTACATTTCTTACTGCACGATCATTTAAATCAACACATCTTTGAAATGTAATACGATTAATATCTAAATTTAATTTATTACCTTGATAAATATGATTATCAATAATTGCACAAAGTAAATTATTACATGTTTCAATTGCATGCAAATCACCTGTAAAATGAAGATTAATATCTTCCATTGGTACTACTTGTGAGTATCCACCACCAGTAGCTCCACCTTTAATACCAAATACAGGTCCTAGTGATGGTTCACGTAAAACAACCAAACTTTTTTTACCTATTTTATTCATGGCATCATCTATACCAATACTCATTGTTGTTTTACCTTCACCATATGGAGTTGGATTAGTACTTGTAACCAATACAAGTTTTCCATCTGGATTATTTTTTACTTTCTTTAAGATATTTAGATTAATCTTTGCTTTTTCTCTTCCATAGCACTCTAAATAACGACTAGTAATCCCTAGTTTCTTAGCTACTTTAGTTATATTTTCTTTTTTAGTTTCTCTACTTATTTCAATATCTGATTTCATTATCTACTCCTTAGTTTTAATTCTATCAAAAAAAAGGATATTTTCATATACCCTTTTATTAATTTTTACATAAATTATTCAATTACATATGGATTAGCCACAGTACCAGTTCTTGTATAATTAAAAAAGGAATAAGTTATTCAATTATTCCTCTATATTTCTTCTATTGTTGTATCAATATTTTTGGCTACAATATCATTTATTTCTTCATCAGTAACAAGAGGTGCATGAAAACGATATTTTTCTCCTTGACTATTCTTTATTATGGCTTCGCCACATCCATTTAATACACTGGCATTTTCAATATTTAAATAATCTTCTTGTTCAGTGGTAGCTAAATCAAAAGTAATACGATATTTAAATTTATCAATAAATTTACTTGTGGCATAATCTTTTAAATAAGAATTAGTTGCGAATACCACATGCACACCAACATTAAGACCATGATCTAATAATTTACTTAATACTAAATAAGTATCAGCCATTTTTATTATTCTTGCACCTTCATCGATAAATAAGAATATATGTGGCCATTTTTCTTCCATGTTTTTATTATATTCATCAATATTGCGATAATTATTTTTATTTAATGTATTAATACGTGACTCTAGTATTTTTAATAAGAATATTAACATATCATAGCCTTTTTTTAAAGTAGAATGACTTTTACCACTTAATAAATACTTAATACCATCATATTCTCCTAATTCTATTTTTTTAGGATCTAGCATAATAAACTTAACTTCATCTGATGTATTTTTATACATTAAACTAACAATTAAATCATCAATTAATATACTTTTTCCAGTCCCAGTTGCTCCAGTAATAAATAATCCAGGAACATTTTTAAAATCGCGATAGAATGGTTCACCATCTTCTTTCCATCCTAATGGTAAAGTTAGTTTCTTATTAGTATATTTAAGTTCACATAACTTCTTAATAATAAAACTATTATCTTCAATAATTCCTCGTCTTTTAAAATATTCTTTATAATTATCTTCATTTAATATTTTAATACCGTTTTCACTTAATAGTTGTGCCGTAATACCATTACCTTTAGTTATTGTATGAGTAAATGTTCCATCATAAATTGCATTAAAACCACAAGAAGGACTATTTCTTTTTAATATAGCTACTTTGATATCATTTTCTTTAGCTATTTCAAGAGTCTTTAAAGCTCCTTCCATAAACTCATTAGTTACTTCTGTTCCCGCTTCATTTATAACTTTATTATGTAGTATTTCTGAAGGTATACGAGGAATAGTTAATCCCCCTAAACATTCTGGACATACTTTAATAACTTCATATGGTTTTAAAAAATCAATTAATTCTTGATTATAATTATTGCTTCCATCATACTTAACATTATCACCTAGTAAGCAGGCACTAACCATTATCTTCATACATTAACTCCTGTTTTATTCTTAATTCTTTATTCTTAAATTCTACTGTCCCTAAACTACCATTTAAAATCGTAAATCTTGGTTCTACATGACCAATATTGGCATCTACTATAATATTTTTATTATCTAAAGCTTTTTTATAAGCTTCACTATATTCTAATTCACAAGCTATTTCTGGATACTTAACACTGCCAAAAATGAATGTATCACTGTATTTAAAATAACCCATGTTTTTCATTTGTAGAAGCACTAAATATACATCTACTGAATTCATTGCATAGATATCTAAATGCCATATAATCTTCTTATCTTTATATTTATTAATAAACTTCTCTGTACCATCAAATGGTGTTCCTAATAGATATCTTATTACATCAAGACATCCACCTAACATAACTCCACTTGAAGTGAAATCTCCATTAATAGAGTAAGTATCTCGATCATGGAAAGATACTTGATCAACTAAATTACCTTTCATAAATTCTAAATTATCTAATTGATATTTTT